>JAABUT010000996.1_pt1 | contig 36271 bp, 28 predicted proteins | sample 5559281 | NCBI WGS metagenome assembly JAABUT01 (sample SAMN10711880, study PRJNA513359) | rock metagenome | isolation source: Antarctica rocks | place: Antarctica: Victoria Land, Ricker Hills nord | collected 2016-01-04 | reverse complement strand
TCCCGACGCGGACGCGGACGCGCAGGACCCGGACTCTCAGGATGGCGATGCGGGAGACGAGGGCGCGGAGGACGGGGACGCGGGGGATGGGGACGCGGGGGATGGGGACGCGGCCGGCCGGTTTTCGCGCGGGAGAGGCGGGGACGCCCGTCAGGCGTTCGGCGTGCTGGAGGTGGAGTCTCCGGGGCGGGGCGACTTCACCGCCGACGACGTGTGCTTCCTGCGGGTCATCGCCTGCAGCCTGGCCGGCGCGCTGGCACGGCAGGCGGCACGGGCACGGCACGAGGCGCGGGGCTGGCGTGACGCGCGCGGGCATCAGGTCGTGCTGCGCGAGATGCACCACCGCGTGCGCAACGACCTGCAGGGCATCTGCTCCAGCCTGGACTGGGAGGCACGCCACGCCGACGCGGTGTATCGCGAGAGCCTGGGGCGGGTCATTGGGCGCGTGTTCGCGCTGGCGGAGCTGTACGACCAGTTGCTCGGCGCGGACACCACGGGCGAGGTGGAGTTCGGCGCCTACCTGCGCGCGCTGTGCGACAGGATCGCCGCCGCCGGCGGGCTGGCCGCGCGCTCGATCGCGCTGCGCGTCGAGGCGCAGGCGCTGGTGCTGCCGCGCGACCGCGCACTGCCGCTCGCGGTGGCGCTGAACGAGATGGTGTCGAACGCGGCCAAGCACGCGTTCGCCGGCGGCGGAGGCACGATCCGCGTGGGGCTGCTCGCGGCGGGGCCGGCGGGCGTGCCGGTGCTGAGCGTGGGCGACGACGGGCGCGGCTTCGCCGGGCCGCGGCCAGGGGGCGCGGGGCTGGGGTTCGTCGAGCGCCTGGTGCGGCAGGCGGGCGGCACGCTGGCGCGCGAGGACGGAGGCGGCACGCTGTGGCGGATCGCGCTGCCGGCGGGCAGGGACTAGGAAGACAGCAAGGCTGGGCGCTGCCCAGACCCGCCAGGGGCGAACCGCCCCTGGACCGGCGCTTTCTTAAGTAATGGATTCCAAAGGCGAGCCTTTGGCGGAGTTTGAGGCAGAGCCTCAACCTTGCTTCCTTCCCGTGTCCGGGTCACGACGTCGCGATGCGTTCCTCCCGTCTGACCGCGCTGGTCGTGGCCTGCGCGCTGTTCATGCAGAACCTCGACTCCACCGTAATCTCGACCGCCCTGCCCGCGATGGCGCGCAGCTTCGGCGCCGACCCGGTGCGCATGAACGTGGCGCTGACGTCATATCTGCTCAGCCTGGCGGTGCTGGTCCCGGCGTCGGGCTGGGTGGCGGACCGCTTCGGCACCCGCGCCGTGTTCCGCGCCGCGATCGCGCTGTTCACCGTGGCCTCCGTGCTGTGCGGCCGCGCCACCAGCCTGGAGTTCCTGGTGGCGGCGCGGGTGCTGCAGGGCGCGGGCGGGGCGATGATGCTGCCGGTGGGCCGCCTGCTGCTGCTGCGCTCCGTGCCGCGCTCTGAGCTGGTGGCGGCGATGGCGTGGCTCACGGTGCCGGCGCTGATCGGGCCGGTGGTGGGGCCGCCGCTCGGGGGCTTCCTCGTGACGTACGCGAGCTGGCGCTGGGTGTTCGACATCAACGTGCCGATCGGCGTGCTCGGCATCGTGCTGGTCAGCCTGTTCATCCCCGACACCCGCGAGGCCGAGACCCACCCGCTCGACGCGCGCGGCCTGGTGCTGAGCGGGGTGGCGATGGCGGCGCTGATGGGCGGGCTGGAGACGGCGGGGCGCGGCGTGGTGCCGGGCGTGGCCACCGCGGCGCTGCTGGGCGTCGGCGCGCTGGCGGCGGCCTGCTACGGCGTGCACGCGCGCGCGCGTGCGCACCCGCTGCTGGACCTGTCTCTGCTGGGGGTGGCGACGTTCAGGGTGTCGGTGGTGTCGGGCTCGCTGTTCCGCGTCGGCGTGGGGGCGGTGCCGTTCCTGCTGCCGCTGATGCTCCAGCTCGGCTTCGGCGACAGCGCGCTGCAGAGCGGGCTCGTCACCTTCGCCAGCGCGGCCGGGGCGCTGGCGATGAAGCCGGTGGCAGGGCCCGCGCTGCGCCGCTTCGGGTTCCGCGCCACGCTGGGGTGGAACGGCGTGGCCTCGGCGCTGTTGCTGGGCGCGATGGGGCTGTTCCGGCCGGGCTGGCCGGCGGCGGCGCTGTACGCGGTGCTGCTCGTGGGCGGGTTCGCGCGCTCGCTGCAGTTCACCGCCTACAACGCGGTGGCCTACGCCGACATCCCGCCCGCGCGGATGAGTGCTGCGACCACGCTGTACTCGACGATCCAGCAGCTCTCGCTCACGCTGGGGGTCTCGGCGGGGGCGGGCGCGCTGGAGCTGGCGCGCGTGCTGGCGGGGCGGGCGCAGCCGGTCACGGCGGATTTCTCGGCGGCGCTGCTGGCGGTCGCGGCGGTGTCGCTGGCGGCGGCGCCGCTGGCGTTCGGGCTGGCGGCGGACGCGGGGGCGGAGATGAGCGGGCGGGTGGCGAGGCGCCCGGCGGAGTAGGCAAGCAAGGCTGGGCGCTGCCCAGACCCGCCAGGGGCGAGCCGCCCCTGGACCGGCTTCACTTAAGCGAAGGATTCCAGAGGTTTGCCTTTGGCGGGGTCTGGGGGCAGAGCCCCTGGCCTTGCTTGCTGGCCTGATCGCCCCACCGCCGACGCGGCACGAGGCCAGGAGCGAACTCACGGCATCGAGGTCCTTGGAAGTAGGAATCCTATCTGGGATCCAGGAACAGGAGGTGGACGGTGCCGGGGACGAAGGCATAGCTCGGCGACGAGCCGGGCAGGCGAGGCGGCCCGGACGAGGCGACGTCCGCCGTGACGAGGAACACCCTGCCGCTTCGCGGGTCCACCGCCATCGTGCGGGCGCCAGGCTGCGTCGGTATGCTGCGCGTCTGCGAGAAGTGCGACGCGTCGATGATGCGGACCACGGACAGGGTGCCGTCCCCGTTGGACGAGAACACGAGCCGGCGCCCGGGGTCCACGGCGACGGCGTCGCTGCCCCTGCCGATCGGCAGCGTCGCGACGAGGCGGCCGTCGGCCGCGTCGACCACCACGAGCGAGCCGTCCACGCAGCTGGTGAAGACGCGGCCGGTCCGTGCGTCAAAGCCCATGCCGTGCGGCGACAGGCAGCCGGGCAGAGGCCAGCGGGCGGTCACGGCGAGCGTCTCGGTGTCGATCCGCACGATCGCGCGCGGCTCGGCCTGGTTGACGAACAGGTGGCCCCGCGAATCCGCGACGGCGAATTCCAGCTTGCCGCCGATCGGGATCGTGGACAGCGCCCGAAGGCCGTCGGGGTCGATCGCCGTGACGGTGCCGCTGTCGCCGTTGATCACGAACACCCGGCGGCTCGCCGGATCGTGGACCACGGCGTCGGCGTCCTCCCCGACCGCCACGGTGGCGAGCGCGCGGCGCGAGGCGAGGTCGAACACCGTGGCGGAGGCGCTCCGGCCGCTGTCGGCGAGCACCCGGCCCAGCGCGGGCAACGCGACCTGGCCGTGCGCGCCGTCGAGCGGGCGCAGCTCGCCGGCCAGGTGGCCGTCGCCGGCGTCGACGATCGTGGTGCGGTCGCCGTGGCTGACGAGGAGCTGGCCGGTCTCTGGCATGAAGGTCAGGTAGTCCCAGCGGTCCGGCGCCCCGAGCGGCACGGTTCGGGTGATGGCGTAGTCCGGGGCGGCGCCCTGCCCCGCAGCTTCGGGTGGGGCCGCGCGGGCGGGCGACGCGCACAGGGGAGCACACAGGAGCGGTCCCGACACCAGGCCTGTCGCCGCGGCCAGGAGCGTCCGGAAGGCGGGCGTCCAGAAGGCGGGCGTCCAGAAGGCGGGCGACCTGGGTGGGGGACGTTGGGGGACTCTGTGCATGGAGCGTGATCCTGGCGTGGTACGGCTTGTGCCGACGGCTTCTGACGTTAACCTGTCAGGAAGCAAGGCTGGGCTCTGCCCAGACCCGCCAGGGGGGCGGCCCCCCCTGGACCGGCTCCACTTAAGGAAGGCAGGTCCAGGGGCGGCTCGCCCCTGGCGGAGTTTAAGGCGGAGCCTCGATCTCGCTTGCCCTGCCGCTCACGCTCAGGGGCCGTCGGCATCAGAACGAGGAGCGCAGGCCGGCGAGGTAGGTCGCGTCGTAGAACTCGCGCTGGATGGGGCGCGAGTTGGTCGGCCCCTCGGTGAACTGCAGCGGCGTGTCGGTGAGGTTCTTGACGTCGAGGTAGACGCCGACGTGCGGGGTGATCGCGTAGCTGCTGCCGACGTCGATGCGGAAGCGTGGGGCGGAGAAGATGTCGGTGGCGCGCGAGGACCCGATTGCATACAGGTTGCGCGACACGAAGGCGGTGGCGACGCGGATGTCGATCGGGCCGCGGTCGAAGGTGAGCGCCACGTTGAAGTTGTTGGGCGAGGTCGATGGCAGCGAGAAGGTCTGGCCCGGGCGGATCATGATCTGCGAGTTGACGTAGGTGTAGTTGCTATCGATGCCGAAGCCGTTGAGCGGGGCCGGCAGGAAGGTGAAGCGCTTGACGAGTTGCAGCTCCACGCCGGTGGCGCGCGCCTCGCCGCCGTTGCTGAAGCTGATGAACTGGGCGATGCCGGCGATGCCCGGGTAGGTGCCCTGCACCTGGCTGGGCAGGATGTAGTTGTGGAACTGCTTGTCGAACGCGCCGACGGAGATCAGCCCGCCATGCGGCAGGTAATGCTCGAACGAGACGTCGAAGTTGTCCGAGGTGGTGGGCGCGAGCGAGGGGTTGCCCCTGCTGACGATGCCGGTGCCGATGTCGACGTTGGTCGACGCGGTGATCTGGTTGAAGCCGGGCCGGGCGATCGCCGTCGAGTAGGCCAGGCGGGCGATCGTGTCGGGCGCGAGCGCGTAGCGGGCCTGGACCGAGGGGAAGTAGTCGACGTAGTCGGCGCGGGCGAGGGCCGGGGTGACGGTGACGTTGCCGCCGGCGTCCGTGACCGTCTGGTTGGCGCCATAGGCGGCGTCGGTGCCTTCCATGCGCAGGCCGGCCAGGATGCCCAGCGCGCCGTGCTGCCAGTCGTACTGGGCGTAGCCGGCGAAGACGTTCTCGTGGTCGTTCTGATAGGCCTGCTGGCCGAGCAGGAGGTCGGCGGCGACGTTGCGGGTCAGGACCGGCGTGCCGATCAGGGCGTGCACGCCGCCGTCGATCATCGGGCCGATGTTGTAGCGCCCATCGTAGTACACCTGGTTCGGGCCGAAGACGTAGCCGGACTCGCCGACAGGCAGGTCGGGGTTGGCGGTGTAGTTCTGGTACGTCGTGGTCGACTGGTGCTGGCGCAGCCGGGCGCTGCCGCCGAGCCGCGCGATGCCGGTGCCGGCGAAATCGGCGGGGACGCTGACGTTGGCCACGCCCGACCACTCGTGGTCGTTGGCGCGCTGCTGGCTGTTGCCGATGCCGCTCAGCACGTAGTTGGCGGGGTTGGCGAGGCTGGTGCCGTCCAGCGTGCGCACCGAGATGTGGGAAGGATCGAGCAGGTTGTTGTAGGCGATGGCCACGGTGTTGGGATTGGTGAAGGTGGTGTTGTAGTCGTACGGCTTGTTGTAGTCGCCGGAGGCAAAGGCGCCGCGGTAGTCGACTTCCACCCCGCCGGCCAGGACGTTGCGCCCGCCCCACTCGACGATGTTCTCGCGCAGGCTCTCGCTCTCGTCGCGCAGCGTCTGCTCGGCCGTCGCCGCCGGGGCGATGAAGTCGCTGCCGTAGGGACCGCCGTAGCAGCTCGTCGTGTCGCAGCCGTTGCCCAGCCCGGTCAGGATGTTGACGTGGCGCTTGACGTGCTCGGTGTAGCCGGCCTCGGAGAAGCGGAAGAAGAAGTGGTTGTTGGGGTCGGGGTTGTACTCGAGCGCGCCGGCCCGGCTGTCGCGCCGGCGGTGGTACTCGTAGCGGCGCAGGTCGATCTCGCCGAGCGCCTTGTCGGGCACGCCGCTGGCCTGCTGGTCGAGGTAGCTTTCCTCGACGTCGTCGACGCCGCGCTGGTCGTTGTACCGGGTGGCGGTGCCGATGAAGGAGAACGGCTTGGCGTTGGAGAAGAAGCCGTGATCCGTGGTGGATTGCGGGTCGAGCAGGCCGCCGCCTGGGCTGCCTCCCAGGCCGAACGAGCCTCCGGCCGTGATGCCGCCCTGCACGACCGGCGTGCCCCGCAACGGCTCGTAGCCGCCGCCGGCGTTGATGTCGACGAACGGCCGGCCGTCCGCCGCGGGGGTGCGCGGCACGATGTTGATCGCACCTCCCAGCGCCTCGGCGTCCTGGTCGGGGCGCAGCGTCTTGATCACCTCGATCCCGCCCACGAAGCCGGCCGGGATGTTGTCGAGCGCGATGGCGCGGCCGCCGCCGAGCGGCGAGCCGACGTTGGACGGCTGCAGCCGCACGCCGTCGAACGACACGCCGTTCAGGTCCGCATCGAGGCCGCGGATGTTGACGAAGCGGCCTTCCCCGCTGTCGGTCTCCAGCGATACGCCGGAGACGCGCTGCAGGGCCTCGGCGACGCTGACGTCCGGCAGCTTCTGGATCTCGGACTGCGGCTGCACCTCGATGATGTTGGCCGAATTCTTCTTCAGCTCCAGCGCCTGCTCGCGCGAGCCGCTGGCGCTGGGCGGGGCGTGGGCGCGCACCCGCTCGACGTTGACGCGCACGCCGCCGGGGGGCGCGTCGGTCGCGCCCGGGCTGATCCCGGCCGGGCCGACCGCGGCCGGGGCGGCACCCGGCGGGGCGGAGATCGTGCCGCCGGGGGTGGGCAGCGCATCGGACGGCCCGGGGGTGGATGGGCCGGCCTGGGCCAGGCGCACCGCTGGGGGCACGAGCTCCGTGTCAGGCCTGTCCAACGGGCCGGCAGATGATCCGGTCGGAGCCCACAGCACCATAACCAGGCAAAGTCCAAGAACAGATCGCAACCGTTCCACCAGAAATCGACATTAAACAGCAGCGTGACCAAATCCGCCCTCTGCGGGAATGTAATAGGCGGGAAATCCATGCCGGTTCATTACACTTCAGATAAACGCATATGGAAGCGGCTTCGATCCGAAGGTCGGGGCGACGGCAGGCTCAGGCCTGGGGTCGGAGCCTGCCGGCGCCCACGGGCATGCCCGCCTCCGGCTTTGGTCTCGCGTGATCCGGCGCGCCCCGGCGGCCGTGTCCGCCTTCGGCCAGGCGGAGGCGGAACGTGGGGCAGGCGTCCCCGGCGGCGCGGTCGGCCGGCGACACCCTCCTCCGGAATGGAAACGCTGTTACCTCCCGCCCAAGTCCGGGCCACGACGGTGCGATACGTTCCTCCCGTCTGACCGCGCTGATCGTCGCCCTCGCGCCGTCGTTGATGGCGGCGCCGCCGCTGGCGTTCGGGCTGGGCGCGGACGCGGGGGCGGAGATGAGCGGGCGGGGGCGCGGCGGGCGGGAGTTAGGCGGAAAGCAAGGCTGGGCTCCCCCTCCGCCTGCCATTCCAGCTGTCCAGGCGGGCGATCGGAACCTCTGGCAGGGTCCGCCGGACCCGCCAGGGCGAGCCGCCCATGGACCGGCTTTCCCCAGGCATTGGATTCCAAAGGCAGGCCTTTGGCGGAGTTCGAGGCCCATGCTTGAAGGCAAGGCTTTGGCCTTGCTTTCCTACTCCAGGGCCAGCAGCGGCTGCTCCGCCGTGTCCTTCCGCCGGGCCGGCTTTGCGGCGGCGGCGCGTAGGCGGAGCAGCTCGTCAACGACGCGATCCATGGTCTGCCAAACCGGCTCATTGCCCTGCCGCTCCGCCATCAGGATGCGGTGCGCGGCCAGCGTGACGTTGAGCGTGCCGCGCGTGGTCTCCGGGCGCGGCGAGCGCATCTGCATCAGCGCCTTCTCGACCTCGTCGACCGCGACGTCGAGGGCGAGCGCGATCTCCCCCGGTTCCTGCCCGGTGCGGCGCAGGCGGCGAGCCTCCGCGACCTGCTTCGGGTCGAGCGCGAGCGTGGGCCGCAGGCGCTCGGTGCGGTGCGAGATGGTGCCCGCGCCGCTGCCGGGCGGCTTGCCTTGGAACTTGGTCATCGGGCGCACTCCGGACTTGCCCACGAAATAGACGCTGGTAGAAGGCCAGGGTTGCACCGGACGGGCCGGGCGAACCTGGGCCGGGCACCGGTCGTGGGTTGGTGTGCGTCCAGGGCCAGGAAGAAGGACGGGACAGCAAGGTTGAGGCTCCGCCTCAAATTCCGCCAGGGGCAGGCCCTTGGAACCCTGCACTTGAAGAATGGGATCAAAGGGCCTCCGGTCCTTTGCGGGTCCGGACAGAGCCCGGTCTTGTCTTCTCCGGGAGCGTTCGGCTGGCCCGTTGCCAGGCGCATCGCGGGCGTTCCGTGGGCGGGCGGATTGCCTTACACTCCGGGGCGGCGGAGAGGCGGGGCGTGGATGGGTCGCACGATGCGGATCGCCTGGGGCAGCGTGGGCGTCAGCCTGGCCGTGCTCGCGCTCAAGGCGGCGGCGTACTGGGTCACGGGCAGCGTGGCGCTGTACTCCGACGCGCTGGAGACGGTGATCAACGTGGCGGGCGCGGCCACCGCGCTGTTCGCGCTGTGGTACGCCGCGCGGCCGGCGGACGCCAACCACCCGTACGGGCACCACAAGGCGGAGTATTTCAGCGCCATGGTGGAGGGCACGCTGGTGCTCACCACGGCGCTGCTGATCGGGCGCGAGGCGTGGCAGGGCTGGGAGCACCCGCGCGTGCCGGACTCGCCGCTGCTGGGGATCGGGCTGACCGCGCTGGCGGGCCTGGGCAACCTCGCCTGGGGGCTGGTGCTGCTGCGGCAGGGGCGCGGGGCAAGGTCGCCGGCGCTGGCGGCGGGCGGGCGGCACGTGCTCGCCGACGTGGGCACCACGGCGGCGGTGCTGGCCGGCTTCGCGCTGGTGCCGGTCACGGGGTGGCTGCGGCTCGACCCGGCGGTGGCGGTGCTGGTGGCGGCGGGCATCCTGTGGGCGGGCTACCGGATGCTGCGCCAGGCGGTGGGCGGGCTGATGGACGAGGTCGGCGACCCGCAGGAGGTCGCGGCCATCCGCAGCCTGATCGCGCGCCACGCCGACGGCGCGATCGAGGCGCACGACGTGCGCACCCGCGTCGCGGGGCGGGCGACGTTCATCGAGTTCCACCTGGTGGTGCCGTCGCGCATGGCGGTCGAGGACGCGCACGAGATCTGCGACCGCATCGAGCACGGCATCCGCGCGGAGCTGGGCGAGGCGGTCATCAGCATCCACGTCGAGCCGCACGGCAAGGCCAAGCAGCACGGCATCCCGGTGCTGCTGTAGGCCGCGCCATGCGCTACCCGGTGACGCCGGACGGGCGCTACTTCGTGGTGCGCGGACGGCTGTGGCGGTGCACCGACCCGGGGCTCGGCGAGGCGGCGCGCGCGGCGCTGACGCACGAGCTGATGGACGCGCGCAGGGCCAAGGGGGCGGCGCTGCGCGCGGGCGACGCGGCGGCGCGGGAGGCGGCGCGGGCGCGGGTGGACGCGGCGAAGCGGGCGCTGGGCGAGCGCGGGCCGGCGTGGTGGGCGGACGGGGCGCCGGACTACAACCGGCACATGGCGCGCAATACGCCGTATGCGGGGTGGTTCGAGGGCGAGGAAGACAGGAAGGTCGAAGCTCTGCCTCAAACTCCGCCAAAGGCTCGCCTTTGGAATCCATTACTTAAGTAAAGCCGGTCCAGGGGGGCTCCCCCTGGCGGGTCCAGGGCAGAGCCCTGGCCTTGCTGCCTTCAGGCCTCGATCGTGTCCCCGTCCGTCACGGGCACGCCCTGCCGCTCCGCGGCGCGGCGTTCGGCCTCGGCGTTGTCCTCGGCGGAGGCGGCGCGCTGGGCGGCGGGCAGGAAACGCAGCGGCAGGGCGCTGCCGCGCGCGGAGGCGGCCAGCAGCCACGCCAGCGCCTCGACGCCGTCGGGTGCGGTGCCCTGGCCCAGGAGCAGGGCGGCGCCCAGCATCGCGCTCGCGTCGGCGTCGCCCGCCTCGGCGGCCTGGCGCCACCAGCGCACGGCCTGCGCCGCGTCGCGCGGGGTGCCGAGCGCCTCGTGGTGCATCCGGCCGAGGCGGGCGGCGGCGGCGGCAAGACCGGCGGCGGCGGCCTGCTCCGCCCAGTGGCGCGCGGCGGGGGCGTCGGCGGGCAGGCCGTCGCCGTCGAGCAGCATCCGGCTCAGCATGTCCTGCGAGGCCGGGTCGCCCGCCTCGGCGGCATGGCGGTAGCAGCGCGCGGCCTCGGCGCGGTCGGTGTCGAGCAGCAGCGTCGCGAGGTTGCGCGCGGCCACGCGGTCGCCGGCGTCGGCGGCGAGGCCGAGCCAGCGGCGGGCCTGCGCTGGATCGGGGGCGAGGCCGCGGCCGGTGGACAGGCAGGCGCCGAGATTGGCCTGGGCGCGCACGTCGCCGGCCTCGGCGAGCGGGCGCCATAGGGCGACGGCGTCGGGCCAGGCGCCGGCGGCGGCGTGGGCGCGGGCCTGGGCGAGCGGGTCGGGGCGGCGGAACAGGGAAGTCAGCAAGGCTGGGCGCTGCCCAGACCCGCCAGGGGGGAAGCCCCCCTTGGACCGGCCTTGCTTAAGTAATGGCTTCCAAAGGCGAGCCTTTGGCGGGGTCCACGGGCAGAGCCCCTGGCTTTGCTTGCTTCCAGGCCCGCCGTCACCCCTACACGAACATCGGGTTGAGCCCGCCGCGGCGGAAGCCGTCCTCGCGGATCAGCAGGTCGAGCGCGTAGGAGGCGATGTCGTCGGCCACCGGGTCGAGGCGCGGCTCCGCGTGCTGCTGCATGTGCTTGATGTAGGACCGGCAGGTGCCGCAGGTCTCGACCGCGACGTCAGGCGAGACCTCGGGGACGTTGTGGTAGAGCACGGAGTCAGTGGCGCCGCAGGCGGTGCATTTGACCCGGACGTGGTTCCACTGCGTGGCGCAGAGCGGGCAGGCGCAGTAGCGGGCCTTGGACGCGCGGGTCCAGCCGACGACGAGGCTGGCGACCGGCGCGCTGCCGCAGGCCGGGCACACGCCGTCCGCCACCGCGTGCAGCGCGCCGACGTCGAGCGTGGCGGCGCGGCGGGCGAGGTGGACCTGCAGGGCCGCGGCGGCGAATACGGCCTCGGCGAGGTGGTCGACGGGGGTGGCGCCGGCGGAGACCGCGGCCGCGAGCGCGGTGCGCTCGGCCGCTGGCCGGCCGGCAAGACGGGCGGCGGCGTCGCGGGCGGCGTCCGGCACCAGCGCGGCGTCGAGCGCGGCTATGCCACGCAGCAGGGCGTCGAGCGTGGCGGCGAAGGCCGTGTCGCCGTCGAGGTCCTGCGGCGAGAGCGGCGGCATGGCGTGTTGCAGGCGCAGGGCGAGCGCGGCCTCGTCGGGCGGCGGCAGCGGCGGCAGGGCGGCGCGCACCGAATCCTGCACGCGGGTCAGGGCCGCGAGGAAGCGCAGGTAGTCGCCGAGCGGGTGGCCGGCAGCGAGGGCGTCGAAGCGCTCGGCGCGGGCGGCGAACAGGGTGACGGCATCGGGCAGGGCGGCGAACGGCGCGTCGCCCACGCCGCCGATCTTCGCTGGGTCGGGGCGCAAGGCGTCGCGGCGGGCACGCGCCTCGGCGGCGTCGGTGTCGGCCAGCTCCGGGTCGACGGGTGCGTCGTCCCGGGCGGCGCCGGGCGGGGTGGCGGAGGAAGTGTCCCACAGCCCGCGCAACAGCGAGCCGGCGCGGGGCCAGCGCGCCACGCTCAGTGGCTCCGGGCGGCGGGCCGGGGCAGAGGGGCGGCCGGCGCGGTCGTGGCGCGGCCGGCGAGGCCGCCGTCGGTCATCTCGGCGGCGGTGCGGATGCCGCGGACCTGGCGCAGCCACTTGCGGTGGTGGCGGAAGGCCCAGCCGCCGGTGACGTTGCCGCGCGTCATCGCCCGCCCGGTGCCGCGTATCCAAATGCCGGCGTAGATGTGCACCAGGATGATCGCGATGGCGAAAATCGCCGCCATCGAGTGCAGCAGCACCGCCCAGCGCTTGGTCTCGATCGTGGTCCAGCCGAAGAAGTACTGGTCCCAGATCACGATGCCGGAGACGAACATCACGGCGATCAGCGCGGTCTGCGACCAGAACACGCCCTTCTGCCCGGCGTTGTACTTGCCGAGCTCGGGCAGGCGCTCGTGGTGGTTGGTGACCACGTCGCCGATGTGGCGCGACCAGGCCACGTCGTCGCGGTTCGGCAGGTTCAGGCGGGCGAAGCGCAGGAACAGCACCGCGAAGCTCAGGATCAGCGCCACGCCGAACCAGGGGTGGATGTTGCGCGTCGCCTGCCCGCCGCCGAACAGGCCGGAGAGCGAGAACAGCAGCGGCGAGAACATCGCCAGGCCGCTGAGCGTGAGCAGGGTGAACAGGATCGCGGTCAGCCAGTGGTTGACGCGCTGCACGCCGGTGTAGCGCGGGACGTAGCGGATCTCTGTGCCGTCGGCCTTCAAGGCTGGGTGTCCCCTAAGGAAAAAAGAAAGGCCAGGGCTCTGCCCTGGACCCGCCAAAGGCTCGCCTTTGGAAACGTTGACTCAGGCAGGCGGCACGTCCCCGCTTGCCTTATGTGCGCCGGTCCAGGGGGGGCTCCCCCCTGGCGGGTCCGGGCAGAGCCCGGCCTTGCTTGCCTTCGCATCAACCGGCCCGTGGCGGCGTGCCGCCCGGGATGTCGGCGGCGACCGCGGGCGGTGTCAGGGCCTGGTCGTGGTCGATCATCTCGTCGGCCTCCGCCTCGTCCTCGGTCTCGACCTCGTTGGGGCCGACGGTGATGTAGTGCAGGAAGCCGCCGATGGTCGCGAACGCCAGAGTGGCCAGGCCGAACACCTTGAAGCCGCCCTTCCAGAACGCGACCAGGGGGCTGATGCGCGGCTTGTCGGGCAGGCCGGCGTACAGGCTCGGCTTGTCGTTGTGGTGCAGCACGTACATGACGTGCGTGCCGCCGACCCCGGCCGGGTTGTAGAGCCCGGCGTTCTCGAAGCCGCGCGACTTCAGGTCGATGATCCGCTCGTCGGCGTGCTCGATCATCGCCTCCTTGGTGCCGAACATGATCGAGCCGGTCGGGCACGCCTTTGCGCACGCCGGCGCCTGGCCGACAGCGACGCGGTCAGAGCACAGCGTGCACTTGTAGGCCTTGCGGTCCTCCTGGGAGACGCGGGGGATATTGAACGGGCAGCCCTTGATGCAGTAGCCGCAGCCGATGCAGTTCTCCTCGACGAAGTCCACGATGCCGTTCTGGTACTGCACGATGGCACCCGGCGAGGGGCAGGCCTTGAGGCAGCCGGGGTCGGAGCAGTGCATGCAGCCGTCCTTGCGGATCAGCCACTCGAAGTTGCCGTCGGCGTCGTCGTGCTCGGTGAACCGCATCAGGGTCCAGGTCTTGGGCGTCAGGTCGTGCGGGTTCTCGTACACCCCGACGTTGGTGCCGACCTCTTCGCGCAGGTCGTTCCACTCGTCGCAGGCGGCCTGGCAGGCCTTGCAGCCGATGCACTTGGAGACGTCGATGAGCTTGGCGACCTCCGCCTTGGTGCGGATGTCGGGGGGCTGGTCGTTGGAGGCGGAGCGCTGGCGGATGTCGAGGGAGCTGTAGTCGGGCATGGCTCAGCTCCGCCTGGAGGAAGAAAGGCCAGGGCTCTGCCCTGGACCCGCCAGGGGCAGCGCCCCTGGACCGGCACAAATTAGGCAAGTCAAAGGGAGCCCCAGGCCCCAGTAGGGGTTTCCAAAGGCGAGCCTTTGGCGGGGTCCAGGGGCAGAGCCCCTGGCCTTGCTCGCTTGCTTCCTCACACCGCCACCTTGTCCACCGGCGCCGTGGTGGGCTCGATGTTGACCAGCCACGCCTTGAACTCCGGTGTCTCCGTGTTGGCGTCGCCGACGACGGGGGTGAGCGAGTTCGGCCCCCAGCCTTTGCGCGCGGTGCCGGTGAAGCCGAAATGGTGCGGGATGCCGACCAGGTGGACCGGGGTACCGTCGCACATCAGCGGCTTGATGCGCTTGGTGACCAGGGCCTTGGCCTTCAGCTCGCCGCGCGGGCTCCAGACCCGGACCCAGCCGCCTTTGACGATGTTCTGCTGGGCGGCGAGCTGCTCGGAAATCTCGACGAAGAATTCCGGCTGCAGGATCGCGTTGATGCGGGAGTGCTTGGTCCAGAAGTGGAAATGCTCGGTCAGGCGGTAGCTGGTGGCCACGAAGGGGAAGTCCTTCGAGGTTCCGAGCTGCGCCAGGTCGGACTTGAAGATGCGGCTGGCCGGGTTGCCGCGGATCTTGGGCGCCATGAGGTTGACCTGCGGCGACTCGAACGGCTCGTAGTGCGCGGGGAACGGCCCGTCGCGCATCAGGTCGCGCGTCCACAGCCGGGCGACGCCCTCCTCGTTCATGATGAACGGCCCGACGCCCTTCTCCGGGGTGACGGCGACGCCGTAGTCGGGGACGTCGAAGCCCACCCACTGCGTGCCGTTCCACTCGATGATCTTCTTCGCCTCAGACCAGGGCTTGCCCTGCGGGTCGGCGGAGGCACGGTTGTAGAGAATACGGCGGTTGGCCGGCCACGACCACGCCCAGGAGGCCGCGATGCCGCGCCCGCCGGGGTCGGTGTTGTCGCGCCGGGCCATCTGGTTGCCCTTCTCGGTGTAGCAGCCCGAGTACACCCAGCAGCCGCAGGCAGTGGTGCCGTCGTCGCGGAGCTGGGAGAAGCCGTCGACCTGGCGGCCGGCGGCCAGCACCGCGCCAGAGGGGTCGGTGATCTTCTCCAGCGTGTAGCCGTTGATCTCGCGCGCCAGCTCGTCCGGACGCGGCGCGTCGGCGACCGCGTACTCCCAGTTGACGTTGAGGATCGGGTCGGGGAACGCCCCGCCCTCCTTGAGGTAGAGCGCCTTCAGCCGGGCGTGGATGCCGGCCATGATGTCGATGTCCGAGCGGCACTCCGCGGGCGCGGGCTGCGCCGGCCAGTGCCACTGCAGCCAGCGCGAGGAGTTGGACAGCGAACCCTCGTCCTCGGCGAAGCAGGTGGTCGGCAGCTCGAACACCTCGGTCTGGATTGAGGCGGGGTCGACAGGGTTGTAGTCGCCGTGGTTCTCCCAGAAGCGGGCAGTCTCGGTCTGCAGCGGGTCCATCACCACGACGAACTTCAGCCTGCTCAGCGCCTCGGTCATCTTGGCGCGGTTCGGGAAGGTCATCAGCGGGTTGAAACCCTGGATGACGTAGCCGGTCATCTTGCCCTGGTGTGCCAGCTCGAAGGCGCGCAGCACGTCGTAGTTCGGCACGTCGAGCTTGGGCAGGTAGTCGTACGCCCAGTCGTTCTCCTTGGTGGCAGCTTTGCCGTACATCGCCTTCTGGAAGGAGACGAAGAACTTGGAGTAGTTCTGCCAGTACGAGGTCTGGCCCGGGCGCAGCGGCTTGAACTGGCGCTTGCCGATGTAGGAGGCGTAGTCGGGCTCCTTCTCGGTCGGCAGGTTCAGGTATCCGGGCAACAGGTTGCTCATCAGGCCGAGGTCGGTCAGGCCCTGGATGTTGGAGTGGCCGCGCAGCGCGTTCATGCCGCCGCCGGCCTGGCCGATGTTGCCGAGCAGCGTCTGGACGATGCACATGCCGCGGATGTTCTGGCTGCCCTTGCTGTGGTGCGTCCAGCCCAACGCGTAGAGCGAGCTCATGGTGCGATCAGGCGTCGAGGTGGACGCGATCAGCTTACAGACCTCGAGGAACTTGTCCCGCGGCGAGCCGCAGATCCGCTCCACCATCTCCGGCGTGTATTCGGCGATGTGCTTCTTGAGGAGCTGGAACACCGAGCGCGGGTGCTCCAGCGTCGGGTCGACGACCGCGAAGCCGTCCGCACCGATGTCGTAGGTCCAGGTCGACTTGTCGTAGTCGCGCTTCTCCTCGTCGTAGCCGGTGAACAGGCCGTCGGCGTAGCCGAAGCCCTCGTTGACCACGAAGCCGGCGTTGGTGAACGTCTTGACGTACTCGTGCTGGATCAGGTCGTTGTCCAGCAGGTACTTCGTGACGCCGTTGAGGAAGGCGATGTCCGTGCCGGGGCGGATCGGGCAGTACAGATCCGCGACCGATGCCGTGCGGGTGAAGCGCGGGTCGACGACGATCAGGCGCGCGTTGTTGTGCGCCTTGGCCTCGACCACCCACTTGAAGCCGCAGGGGTGGGCCTCGGCGGCATTGCCGCCCATGACGATGACGACGTCAGCGTGCTTGATGTCCATCCACGTGTTGGTCATCGCGCCGCGGCCGAAGGATGGAGCCAGACTGGCTACCGAAGGGCCGTGTCAAACTCTCGCCTGGTTATCGAAGGCGAGGGCACCCATGCTGCGCACCACCTTGTAGGTCATGTAGGCGGTCTCGTTCGTCGTCGCCGACGCGCCGAGGAAGCCGGTGGTGATCCAGCGGTTGACCGTCAGGTCGCCGTTCTTGGCGACGAAGTTCTTGTCGCGGTCGTCCTTGAGCAGGCGCGCGATGCGGTCGAGCGTCCAGTCCCAGGACACGCGCTTGAACTCGGACGTGCCGGGGGCGCGATACATCGGGTACTTGGTGCGGGTCTCGGAGTGCACGAAGTCGAGCAGCGCCGAGCCCTTGGGGCACAGCGTGCCGCGGTTGACCGGGTGGTCGGGGTCGCCCTCGACGTGCAGCACCGAGGGCAGCGCGTTCTTCGCGTCGTCGCCCAGGCTGTACATGATGATGCCGCACGCCACCGAGCAGTACGGGCAGATGTTGCGGGTCTCGCGGGTCTGCTGGAGCTTGTAGGCGCGCACCGCTGCGGCGGCGGCCGGTTCCAGCGCGCCGAAGCCGAGCGAGCCCAGCGTGGACACGGCGAGCCCCGCGCCGACGCCCTTGAGCAGCGTGCGGCGTGTCACGTCGAACGTCATCTGTTCAGCCTCCGTTCTGCGGAAACGCGATCAATCCCGCGTTCAGATGCATCCTGCGCCGCCCCCGCGCAATCACTTTCTCGCAGCTGCGGGAAGGCTGGGCACCTGGCCGGCCGGGCCGGGCTGGCGGGTGGCGAGCGGGGCGCCCGGGTCGGCGCCGGGCGATTGGTCGATGGTGCCGGCGACGGCGTGCTGCTGCGAGGCGCGGTGGGCGTCGGACGCCTTCTCGCCGGGGGCGTCGGCCGAGGCGCCCTGGGTGCGCGACACCGGCGCCCAGCTCCAGCCGTCCGGGCCGCTGCGGCCCTTGCCCGACATCGCGTCCGAGCCCGCGATCGGGGCGGCGGCGGCGGCGGCGCCGCTGCGGTCCTGGGCGGAGCCGGCGACGGACTGGTCGGGGGCCTGGGCGCGGGCCGCCGGCGCGGCGCAGGCCAGCAGGGCGGCGAGGAGAAGAGGGCGGCGCATGGGCGAGGCTCCTGTGGGTCGGGGGCAGGATCGGCGTAGTGGCGGGCGTCTGTCCAGGGGACAGCCGTTCGAAGTAACCAGTGAAGCAGGCAAGATTGAGGCTCTGCCTCAAACTCCGCCAAAGGCTCGCCTTTGGAATCCACTCCTTAAGTCGAGCCGGTCCAGGGGGGCTTCCCCCCTGGCGGGTCTGGGCAGAGCCCAGTCTTGCTCCCTAACTGCTTAACGTCCTGTCAAGGCGGTGCGTCGGGCGGGCGCTGCGCGTCGATCCGGTCCATCTCGTGCTTGTGTCGGGCGAGCGCCATGAGGCGGCGGTCGCGCCAGGCGCGGCGCGCGGCGAGCCCGTCGGCGGGCAGCGCCTCGCGGCGCTGCGCCTCCACCGTGGCGATCACGGCGTCGTCCCAGGCGCGGTGCTCCGCCGTGCTGGCGGCGATGTCGCGGTACAGCCCGCCGAGCCGGTGGGCGTAGTCGGCGACGCCGCCGGGCGCGTTGAGGTCGATGGTCTCGAACGGCCCCATGAACGCCCAGCGCAGGCCGAGGCCGTCCGACACCGTGCGGTCGATGTCGGCGACGCTGGCCAGGCCGCTCTCCGCGAGCCGCCAGGCCTCCATCAGCAGCACGCCCTGCAGCCGGTTCAGCACGAAGCCCTCCGCCTCGCGCGCCAGCGTGACCGGGACCTGGCCCACCGCGGCCATCAGCGCGCGCACCGCCGCCAGCGCCTCCGGCGCGGTCCACGGCGCGGGCACCAGCTCGACGATCGGCGCGAGGTAGGGCGGGTTGACCGGGTGGGCGACCAGGCAGCGGGCGCGGCAGGCGACGTGCTCTGTGAAGCGCGAGGCGGCGATGCCGGACGACGAGCTGCCGACCAGCGTGTCCGGCCCGAGCACCGCGTCGAGCGCGCTCATCAGCACGCGCTTGGCCTCGACCCGCTCGAACACGCTCTCCTGGACGTAGGCGGCCCCCGCGGTGGCCTCGGCCAGGGTGTCGGCGACGCGGATGCGCGCGAGCACGGCGGCCGGCGGCTCGTCGAGCAGGCCGGCGTCGCGCAGGTCGTCGAGCCGGGCGGCGATCTCCGCGCGGGCCTGGCCGGCGACGCCGGCGGCCTGGTCGTGCAGGCGGACCTCGTGGCCGGCGCGGGCGAACACGATGGCCCAGCCGCCGCCGACCAGGCCGGTGCCGACGACCGCGACGGGCGAGCTCACGCGGCACCGCCGGACGGGCCGAGGCCACGGCCCAGCCTGCTCTGGGTCATTCCGTTGTTGCTCCGTGAGGCATGGTGCCAACCCCCCCACCACCGTATCGCCTGACGCACGGCAGGGACAACCACAACACCTCAGCCCCTGGCGTCGACCTGCAAGGCAAGCAAGGCCGGGCTCTGCCCAGACCCGCCAGGGGCGAGCCGCCCCTGGACCGGCCTTACTTAAGTAAATGTTTCCAAAGGCGAGCCTTTGGCGGAGTTTGAGGCAGAGCCTCAACCTTGCTTTCTAAAGGCCAGGTCTCCGGCCGTCGCTCAGCGCAGCAGGTTGGTCTTCGCCAGGTCCATCAGCTCGGTGCCGCGCCCGTCGAGCAGGGCGCGCAGCGTGTAGAGGCTGAACCCCGCCGCCTCCTTGGCCGCCAGGTGCGGCGGCATCGACAGCTCCTGCGTGGCGGTCACCGCGTCCAGCAGCGCCGGGCCGGGGTGGTCCAGCACCTCGCGCACCGCCGCCTCCAGGTCCGCCGGGTCCTCGACGCGCACGCCGTGCAGGCCGATCGCGCGCGCCATGGCGGCGAAGTCGGGGTTCTGCAGGTCGACGCCCCAGTCGAGCTGCCCGGCCGCCTGCATCTCCATCTGCACGAAGCCCAGCGTCGAGTTGTTGTACACCACCAGCTTGACCGGCAGCCGCAACTGCACCAGCGACAGGATCTCGCCCATCAGCATCGCCAGGCCGCCGTCGCCGCACAGCGCCACCACCTGGCGGTCCGGGAAGCTCGCCTGGATGCCGATCGCGTGCGGCAGGGCGTTGGCCATCGAGCCGTGTGTCCAGGAGCCGACCAGGCGGCGCCGCCCGTTCATCGTCAGGTAGCGCGCCGCCCAGATCGTCGGCGTGCCGACGTCGGCGGTGAACACGGCGTCGTCCGCGGCCGCCTCGTCCACGATCCGGGTCAGGTGCTGCGGGTGGATCGGCTTGCGGCCCGGCTCGCCGGTGGCCAGCTCGTCCAGCCCCGCGCGCGCCACCTTGTACTGCGCCAGGCAGGCGTCGAGGTGGCCGCGCTCCGTGCGCGCCGCCAGCCGCGGCAGCAGCGCCTCGATGGTGGGGCCGACGTCGCCCACCAGGCCCAGCTCGATCCTGGTGCGCCGGCCCAGGTTCTCCGGTCGCAGATCCACCTGCGCCACGCGCGCGCCGGTCGGGTAGAACTGGCGGTAGGGGAAGTCGGTGCCCAGCATCAGCAGCGCGTCGCAGTCCATCATCGCCTGGTAGCCGGACGAGAAGCCGATCAGCCCGGTCATCCCCACGTCGTAGGGGTTGTCCCACTCGACGCCCTCCTTGCCGCCGAGCGCGTGCACGATGGGCGACTTCAGCGCCTCGGCCAGTTGCATGAGCTGCGGGTGCGCGTGGGTGCAGCCGCGGCCGCACAGCAGCGTGATCTTGCCCGACCCGTCCAGCAGCCGCGCCAGCGCCTCCAGCTCCGCGTCGGCCGGGCGCACCACGGGCGGCGGCGGCAGCAGGGCTGCGGCCGGCGCCATGACATCCAGGTTCTCCGCCGCCCTCAGGAGCAGGTCGCCCGGGATCACCACCACGGCGACGCCGCGCTGCCCCACCGCCGCGCGGATCGCGATCTCCAGCGTGCGGGGAAGCTGGCTCGGGCTGGACACCAGCTCGCAGTAGTGGCTGCACTCCTGGAACAGCCGCTCCGGGTGCGTCTCCTGGAAATAGCTGGTGCCGATCTCGCCGCTGGGGATCTGCGCCGCGATCGCCAGCACCGGCACGCGGGAGCGGTGCGCGTCGAACAGCCCGTTGATCAGGTGCGTGTTGCCCGGCCCGCACGAGCCGGCGCACACAGCGAGCCTGCCCGTCATGTGCGCCTCCGCCGCCGCGGCGAAGGCGGCCGTCTCCTCGTGGCGGACGTGCACCCACTCGACGCCGGGCGAGGTCCGCAGCACGTTCGTCAGCCCGTTCAGGCTGTCCCCGGGCAGGCCGTACACCCGCTCGACGCCCGCACGCCGCAGCGTGTCGACCACGAGGTCGGCAACCGTCTTCACCTTCATCGGGATCTCCTGCCGCGGCCCTGGGGGCGGCGTCGTTGCATCGACAGCCTCCGCCATCGACCTGCCAGGAAGCAAGGCTGGGCTTCTCCCTCCGCCGCCATTCCAACGACCCAGGCGGATCGTCGGACCCTTTGGCAGCTACGCCCAGACCCGCCAGGGGGAAGCGTCGGCCGGGCGGGATCGTGTCAGCCGGGCCGGCGTGGCGGGCGCTCGCCACGCCGGCCCGCATGGTGTGTCCCGCTCCCGGGCGATCTCCGGCGCCCGGGAGCGTCTTGCGGCGGCGCCACCGCCGTGCCGCCCGACCTCCGCGTCCGGCGCGCCCGCCGGGGAGCCGGCCCGCGCCTTCCCGGCCGCGGCTTGCGCGGAACCTGGCCGGGCGTGCCGACACGGGCGCGGCGACGGCAATGCTGCTGTCCGTGGCCGGAAAGACTGTGTGGACCTCGCCATCCACGCGGGAGAGTCCTGGCAAGTCATTCCCGTTCGCTTCGTCCTATCTGCGGGAACTTCCGCCCTCTACCACAATCGAGCGTTCTTGCCTTATCCGAAGTTATGAAGAACTCGGCCGGATTCGTCTGCCCTGCGCCGCTTCGTGTCCCGGCATTCGCCGTGCAATGACCGGAGGAAGCGCGAGTGCCCTGGATCGGCCTCACCGGTCAAGAGGAATGAAGGCCTTCCGGGTTCCGCCGCCTTGCAATAGCCTGCCTCGACAGGACTCGCTGCTGGCCTGCGAGGCGCCCGGCATGCTGGTCGAGGCCAAGGTCCTGATCGAGCAAGGGCGCAGACACACCAACACGGTGCGTCCGCACACCTCGGCGGGCTACCGGCCACCAGCACCCGAGATTGTCCTGTCGAGGACGCCAGTGCCCACAGGTCCACCCAGCCCGGCTGGATCGGCTCCGGCTCCCGGCACCATGCTGAACCAGAGTCCCACCCCGACCACTCGGCGGAGCTGGTCGATCCGGCTCCTGCACAATCGGATGTCCTCAATCAATCGGTAACCGGATTGCCGCATAGGGTGTCGCCGAATGGAAGCAGTGGCAGCAAGGTCCGTGCAAGGCAGACGCCGCTCACTGCGCCTCGACGCCGGTGCAGGACGGCAGCTCCTGCTCGCGGTGCTGCTTGGCCTGCTTCTTGTCTGTCCGTGGTCGCGGGCCGCCCACGCCCAGTTCACCCGGTTCCAGAACTTCACGGACGAGCAGGGGCTTGGCAACCTCAGCGTCGGGACCGTGGCCCAGGACCGCGACGGCTACATCCTGTTCGGCACGGAGGCAGGACTCTACCGCTACGACGGCGCGACCATCGCCCCCTACGGCGAAGGGCTGCCGTCGGCGGTCTGGATCCGTCGGGTCCTGACCGACGATGCCGGGCGGGTCTGGGTCGTCGCCACCGATGGCCTCTACGTTGGCCACGGCTCGACGTTCAGCAGGGTCGACGTCGGGCCGCGCCCCTTGCAGATGAAGTCCCCCCATCTGCTGGCCGTGGACCCGGCGGGCGTCGTCCTCGACGCGGGTGGTACGCTCCTGCGTGCGCCGATCGCCGAGGGCGAGATCGGAAGGTTCTCGCCCCTGTTCGCCCCCGCGACGGTGGCGGCTGCTCCCGGCCTGGCGATGGCGCGCTTCGTCGTGTCGGACGGGGACGGCGTGTTGCTGATCGGGTGTGGCGTCGCGATCTGCCGCACGCAAGGCGGGGAGGTCGCGGTCCTCGGCGAGGCCCACGGCCTGCCACCGGATGCCTGGCAGGTGGCGCTGCGGACCTCGGACGGCACGCTGTGGGCCAGGAGCCTCGACCGGATCGCCTGGCGCAAGCCGGGGGAGGCGATGTTCTCCGTGGCCACCCTGCCGGGTCGCAGCACCCCCGGCGCAGCGGTCCCGGGCGACCATACCTCCTACGTCGCGTACCCGGAACGCCTGGACCTGCTGGACGATCGGCATGGCGGCGTACTGACGCAGAGCGTCGGGGGCCTCGTCGATTGGGACGGCGCGACCTGGCACGCCTGGGCGGCTCATCCGAACGGCCTCCCCTATGACCGCATCGAGGCGCTCATGTTCGACAGGGAAGGTTCGCTCTGGGTCGGCGGCTTCGGGGGTGGCGCCTTCCGCAGCATCGGCCTGGGCGAGTGGGAGCACCTGAGCGCGGATGACGGCCTGCCCAGCAAGATCGTCTGGTCCATCACGCGGCTGCCGAACCGGCAGCTCTATGTCGCGACGGACGCCGGAACCGTCGCGATCGGCGGCTCCGAGGCCGCGCTGCCGGCCGAGACCAACTACGTCGCCAAACGCACCCGGGGCGGGCGACTGTGGGTCGCGCCGGTCGGGTCGCCGCTCACCCGTTACGATCCCGTGCGGGGAACGATCGAGCGGTTCGCCTCGCTCGGCAAGGTGGTGACTGCGGACCTGGACCGTGAGAACCGGCTCTGGCTCGGCACCTCCGACGGCACGTTCCTCGTGGCCGATGCCGACGCGCCCGCGGCGGACGTCCACGCCGAACAGGTCCTGGAACACGAGACGAGCCTGGTGACCAGCGATCCGGACGGCGTGGTGTGGGCGCTCTCCCCGGACGGCGTCTTCCGCCGCGACGACGCCGGGCGCTTCGACCTGGTGATGTCGCGCGCCGCCCTGGACAGCAATCCCGTCGCGCTCGCCTCCCCCCGCAAGGGCGAGCTCTGGATCGGCACGGAGACCGAGGGCGTGCTGCGCTTTCGCGTGACCGGCACCCGCCTCGAAAGGCTGCCCTCCATCGTCTGGCCACAGATCGGCTCGAACAACGTGCTGTTCGCGCTGCGCGACCATCGCGGCTGGATCTGGGTCGGCACCGACCATGGCATCGATCGATTCGATGGGCAGGACTGGCGGCGCTTCGACAGCAGCGACGGCCCGATTACCAACGACATCAACCAGGCCGCGGTCTACGAGGACGTGGACGGCTCCATGTGGTTCGGGACCAGCCACGGACTGTCGCATCTTCTGGATCCGACCAGGCAGGTGCCGCCGGGGGCGCTGCACCCGCTGATCACCGGCGTGTCGCTTGGCGAGCAAGCCCTGCCGGTGTCGCCCTCGATCGAGGTCGACTGGAGCCACAAGCCGCTCCTGATCCAGTATGTCGATCTCGACTACACCCATGGCCGCAACCTTGCCTTCCGCTACCGGCTGCGCGAGCTCGACGCGGGCTGGACCACCACCACCGGCCACGAAGCCCGCTACGCCGGTCTGCCTGCGGGCACGCTGCATTTCGAGCTGGTCGCGGTCGACACCCTGCACGGCACCGTCTCCGACCCGGTCAAGTTCAAGATCCTGATCAGGGCCCCATGGTGGCGCCGCGGATGGTTCTACGGGCTGTGCGGGTTCGCCGGCACCGCCCTGCTCGTCGCCGCGTGGCAGACGCGGGTTCGGCTCCTGATGCACGCCCAGCGGCGCCTCGAGCAGATGGTCACCGCACGAACCGCCGAGATCGAGCATGCCAGAAGCAGGCTCGAGCATCAGGCGAGCGACATGCAGCACCAGTCGAGGGAGCTGGAACGGCAGGCGCGGGAGCTGGAGCGCCTGGCCATGTCGGACGTCCTCACCGGCCTTGCCAACCGACGTGCGATCATGGAGGTGCTCGACGAGAGGGTGGCGGCCGCACAGCGCTCGGACGCACCGCTCGCCGTCCTGCTGTACGACATCGATCATTTCAAGAAGATCAACGACGGGTTCGGCCATCTCGCGGGCGACGCGGTTCTCGCTGAATTCGGCGCCAGGCTCGCCGCCGCCGTCGCCCATCCCGAGGCGGTCGGGCGCTACGGCGGCGAGGAGTTCCTCGTGCTCCTGCCCGGCGGCCCCGGCACCGTCCCGGGGCGTGTGTCTGCCATCCAGGCGGCCATCACGAAGCCTTCCTACTTCTTCTGCGACGCGGAGCGCACGGTCACGTCAAGCGGCGGCCTGGCGTTCCTTCGCGCGGGCGACACCGCGCTGTCGCTTCTCGCGCGCGCCGACACGGCCCTCTACGACGCCAAGGAGAACGGCCGGAACCGCATCGAGGAGGAGCGATCGGGAACCGTCTCGCGACGACAGGACGACACGGGTGGCGCGCCCGAGGCCGGGCACGAGCCGGCCCTGCCGCCCGGCAGCGTGGACCCGATGCCCTGTCACGACCACGATCGCGACCAGGACCTCCGCCGCCCGCGTGCGCCCCGTTGCCCGCGTGCGCCAGAGCTGCGGCCCGCGGACCGGTCGGCAGGCGAGCTCGAGCGCGACCTGGTGGCGGCTCTGGCCGGCGACGAGTTCACCCTGCACTACCAGCCTGTGCTCGACGTGAACCGGGGCGTGATCACCTCCTGCGAGGCGCTGCTGCGATGGCAGTCGCCGTCGCGCGGCTTCGTCGCGCCCATCGACTTCGTCCCTTTCGCCGAGAAGATCGGGCTGATGCCCGGGATCGGGGACTGGGTGCTCCGCGCCGCGTGCCGCGAGGCGGCGGGCTGGCCGGACGGGCTGAGGCTGTCGGTCAATCTCTCGCCGGTGCAGTTGCGCCTGCCTGATCTCGTCGGCCGGACCACCGCAGCCTTGGAGGACGCCGGGCTGGCGTTCCACCGGCTGGAACTCGAGGTGACGGAGACCGCGACGATCGACGACGTGGCCGCCGCCGCATCGGTGATCCGGGAGCTGAGGCGGCTTGGCATCACGATCGCCCTCGACGACTTCGGCACCGGCTACTCGTCGCTCAGCCTGCTGCGCACGCTGGCGTTCGACCGGCTCAAGATCGACCGCTCCTTCGTGCACGATCTTGGCATCGACCCCGAGGCCGCGGCCATCGTGCGCGCCGTCATCGGGCTGTCTATGGACCTGGGCGCCTCGGTGACCGCCGAGGGCGTGGAGTCGGACGAGCAGATTGACCTGCTCCGCGACGAGGGCTGCTCGGAGATCCAGGGATTCAGGATAAGCCCTCCGCGCCCGGCACCGCAGATGCGGGAGTGGCTGGCGTGCTTCGTGGCGAGAGGCCCGGGCAGGCGCGGACGCGACCTCCTGAACGCCGCCAGTGTCGGCACGTGAGTGAGGTTGGCCTGGCCCTGTATCAACCGCCGCCCGAAGTAGCCGGTAAAGCAGGCAAGGTTGAGGCTCTGCCTCAAACTCCGCCAAAGGCTCGCCTTTGGAATCCAGTACTAAGTAAAGCCGGTCAGGCCCCCCCTGGCAGGTCTGGGCGTAGCTGCCAAAGGTTCCGACGATCCGCTTGGATCGTAGGTAATGGCAGCGGAGGGAGAGCCCAGCCTTGCTTGCTTCCTGACAGCCGTAGGCCGGTTTGGAAATCGTCGCCGCGCTCCGCCAGACCGAGACGGTGTCCGACACCCTCCAGGCCGCCGCATGATGTACCCGCTCCGTCTCCTTACACGCACGAAATCACCCCGTCCGTCGGTTACAGCCGTAACGACCGGTAGCGCCCTGATCGCCAAAGGTGGTCAGGGTCCCGTCCCGTGGCGTAATGAGGACCGGCCTGATCCGGCAGGGCAGCAGGGAGACGATGCCTCGATGACCGTTGGGGTCGATCCGAAGGCCCCTGGCGAGGGCGTCGCCCAGTCCGCGCCGCGATTCTCACTGCTCCTCGGTCCGTTCGCCATGCTTGGCGCGACGCCGCTCACCCCGCTGCCGGACCTGACCGCCCTGGCGCAGGCCGACGGCACCCGCGATGCCGGCACGGCGCTGCGCACGCTGTCCGTGCCGCGGACCAGGCTCGGCGCAGAGCTTGGCTTCCTCCCCGGCGCGGCGCCGCAGGCCGACGCAACCCTGGCCGCCCTGCGTCGCGGCGAACGCCCGGAGCTGGCCGCGCTCCCCCGGCCGCGAGGGCCAGCGCGCTGGCGCACCTCTGCGCCGCCGCCCAGGCCACGCCCGGCGACCAGGCGGAGCTTGTCGCGCTGCAGGGATCGCCGCCCGCCGCGGCGCTGATCGCCGCCCTCGACGCGGACCGCGCGGTCGCCGGCGTCCCGCCGGTGCAGCCGGCGGCGCTGGCCGCGGAGCAGAAGGCCCTGGCCGAGCGCCACGCCGCGGCGCTGCTGGACCCCTGCCTCGCCGGCGCCGACCCGCCGGGCCGCCTCGCCGCGCTGGTCCGCGAGGCGCCGGCCGGCGCCGCCTCGGCGTTCCTGCGCAAGGCGGCGGCGGGCTGGGCGCGCCACTCCGCCGCCGCCCTGACGACGGCGGAGGCGCGGGCCGCCGCCGTCCGCCTGGCCCTGCCCTCCGCGCGCGACGAGGCCTCGGTCGCCGGCCTCTGCCGCGACCTGGAGGCCTGGGCCGCGCTGACGGCGCCGCAGCGGCTGTCGGACGCCCGCGCCGGCCTCGACCACCCCGCGTCGCTGCGGGTGCTCGGCCCCTGGCGCCAGGCGGGGATCACCGTCGCGGAGGAGGGCCGCCTCGACCTCGCCCTTCCCCCTGGCCCGGGCCCTCGCCGCCGCCTTCGCCGACATGCCCGGCGAGGCGGTCCGGCTCCGCAACGACGCCCGCGCCTGCGCCCAGCTCGTCGAGGACGGCACCCTTGACGCCCTGCTGGCCCCGCTGCGCGCGCTCGCCGACCGGCTCGGCGCCGCGCCGGCCGGGCTGGAGGCGGCGCTGACCGAGCGGCGCCTCGGCCTGTAACGCAAGCCCTTCGGCCTCGCTCCCGTCGCCTTCGGCCCCGCCGCGCCCGGCGCCGCCGGCGAGCTGTGGCGCGCCTTCGACGCCGCCTGCGCCGGCGCCGTCGAGTTCGAGGCGCCCTGGACGATCGTCCGCGCCCTGGCCGAGCGCATCGGCGGCCCATACCGTCCGCAGGGCGCTCCCGCCGCCCTCGCCCTGCACGCCGGCCTGCTGGCCCGTGCCGAACGATCCGGCCGCGAGCCCCTGGCGGCCCGGCTCCGCGCGGAGGAGCGCGGCCTGCAGCGCGCCGCCGCGCTGTGGATCTACCACCTGCACATCGGCGAGCTCCGCATCCGCGGCACCGACCTGAGCGACGACATGGCCGTGCGCCGCGGCGGCGAGCTGGTGGTGAACTGGCTGATGGGCGAGGGCCAGACCCTGGAGGCCGAGGTCGAGATCCCCGCCCTCGGCCAGACCTTCGACACCGCCAACTTCTACGACTGGGCAGACCGGCCTGCAATCCTTCGACGGCGAGGACGGCCGCCGCCTCGCCGAGGGCATGCTCGACCAGGCCGAGGAGGAGCTGGACGAGGCGGAGAAGATACTGCCGCTGCACGCCCGCGCGCCGCTGCCCGCTCTGCGCGCCCGCCTGAACCGCGCCCGCCTGGACCGCGCCCGCGGCGGAACCGGTGCCGGGGCCGGCGGCACCGTGGACCCCGACGCGCGGCGCGGTCGAGGAGGCCCGGCTGGTCCGCCAGTCCGTCGCCATCGCCTGCGCCCAGCCCGACGCCCGCGCCGCCGTGCTGCGCCGCGAGCTGAACGACCACCTGCGCTTCCACGACCGCGACATCCGCCCGCACGTCCAGCCCGCGGTCAACGCCCGCGCCGACCAGCTCGCCCGGAGCGTGCGCGCGGAGATCGAGGCGGGCACCTCCGATGGCTTCGACATGGCCGACAGCCTCAACGCCCAGCTCAACGCCCTCTACTGGAACGAGGGCATGCGCCTGCCCCAGTTCTGCACCCAATACTGGCGCTGGGCGCGAGAGGAGCGTTACCTGATGCGCGACAAGGCCCGCTTCGACTCGGTGCGCGAGGCCGGCGACGCCCAGCTCGCCGCCGGCGACATGGCCGGGCTGCGCGACAGCCTGCGCGCCATGTGGGACAACAAGGTCAGCACCGGCCGCCAGCGCAACGTGACCGCCCCGGCCGACGTGCTGCGCGAGTGAGCGGCTTCCCCTGGCTGCCGATCGGCAGCGCGCTGCCCGGCGGCGGGGTCTCCGGCCGCCTGCTCGACGGCGGCGAGGCCTGGCAGCTCTGCGCCACCCTCGGCGGCTTCGCCCTGCTGCTCCGCCCCGGCGAGGGCGTCTGGCAGGCAGAGCTGCAGGCCCTGGCCGCCGCGCACGCGCCGGCGGAGGTCGCCGGGACCGCCGGCCTGCTCTGCCTCAGGCTGGCGTCCTCCGCGCGCCCCGCCACTCTGGACCGGCTCGCGCTGCGCAACCCCGCCCTCGGCCGCGAGGAGGCCGACGCGCTCGCCGCCGCCCTGTCCGCGATGCAGCGTCACCAGCCCCGCGCCGGCTGGTCCTCCGCCCTGTTCCTGCCCGACCCGCCCTTCGTCCTCGCCACCGACGAGGCCGCCGACGACCGCCGCGCCGCCCTGGTCGGCGTGCTCACCGGCGGCGTGCGCGACCCGGCCCTGCCGCCCCGCCGCATCGCCCAGCTCAACCCCCGCCTGGACGACGCCACCATCTCCAGGCTCCTCGGTCTGCTCGCCGACGCGCCCGCCCGCCACAGGCCGGCCCCGTCCCCCGACGGCTTCACCCTGCCGGGCCAGCCCGCCCTGGAGACCCTGCTGCGCGAGCAGGTGCTCGACGTCCTGCACCGCCCGCAGGACTACGCCCGCCTCGGCGTGGCGCCGCCCGGCGGCGTGCTCCTCGCCGGCCCCCCCCCCCCGGCTGCGGCAAGAGCTTCGCCGCCGCGCGGCTGGCGAAGTTCCTCGGCTGGCCGCTGCACGAGGTCGCCGTCGCCGAGGTCGGCAGCGCCTGGCTGCACGAGACCCCCCGCCGCCTGGCGGAGGCGTTCGACGCCGCCGCCGCCCCCGCGATCGTGCTGCTGGAGGAACTCGACGCCCTCGGCAGGACCCGCACCACCGGCGGCGGATCCACCGCGGAGGAGGTCAACACCCTGCTGCGCCTGGTCGAGGCCGCCCCGGGCCGCGGCCTGCTCGTCGTCGGCACCACCGACCGGCCGGAGGCCATCGACCCGGCGCTGCGCCGGCACGGCCGCTTCGACATCCTCCACGTCATGGACCACGCCGACGCGGGCAGCACCGAGGCCATGCTCCGCGAGCTGCTCTCCACCCGCCCGCACGGCACGGCGCTGGACCTGGCCGGCCTCGCCCGCCGCCTGGCCCGCCGGCCCGCCGGCGACGTGGCCTGGGTCGTCAACGAGGCCGCCCGCCTCGCGGTCCGCGGCGGGCGCGACACGATCGACGACCTGCTGCTCGCCCGTGCGGCGGCCGCGTTGGACCGCTAGACAGGAAGCAAGGCTGGGCTCTGCCCAGACCCGCCAGGGGCGAGCCGCCCCTGGACCGGCTTTGCTCAGGGAGTGGATTCTAAAGGTCTGCCTTTGGCGGATGAGGCAGAGCCTCAACCTTGCCTGCTTCACGCCAGCACCACCGCGTTGTACGCCATGTGCAGCAGCACCGCCGGCGCCAGGGTCCCCGTCCTGCGGAACAGCAGCGCGTTGGCGGCGCCGAGCGTTGCGACCGGCAGCCAGGACAGCGCCGGGTGGTAGATGGCGAAGAACGCGGCGCTGCCGGCGACCGCGCGCCAGCCGCCCCACTCCCGGTCCAGCGCGCGGTAGAGCAGGCCGCGGAACAGGTACTCCTCCGCCAGCGGCGCAACCAGCACGGCCATGGCGAAGTACGAGGCGTGCAGGTGCGGCACGGCGGCCATCTGCGCGTTGGAGCGGGCCAGGACCTCGGCTGTTCCGGGCAGGCGGTGCAGCAGCGCCACGTAGCCGCGCCCCAGCCCGCCGAGCCCCACGCCCAGCGCGGCGCCGGCCAGCAGCGCGCGCGCGCGGCGCCACCCCGCGCGCAGGCCGGGCCGGCGCCAGGACCAGGCGCGCGGCGACCCAGGCCCGCCCGCCCGCTTGCCGCCCGGCCGCTCGCCCCGCGGCCAGAGCCACACGTCGCGCCAGGGCACGCCGCGACGCGCGAGGAAGCGGGCGGTGCCGGCGGCAGTGGCTGCGGCGCAGGCGGCGTAGATCATGGCGCGCGCCACCGCGAGGTCGATGCCGTGGGCGAACGCCAGCGCGGCCCCGGTGAGCACGGCGCCGCCCTCGACGAGCACGCTGATCGCGATCATCGCGTGCATCAGGGTGGGCGCCGGCGGCAGTCGCTCGGACCAGGGGTCGTTGAGGAAGGGCAGGCGTGCGCGGAAGTTCTGCCACATCGCCGCCGCCGTCACCGTGGAGTACACGATCCCCGTCACGGCGAGCGGCCACTGCCGCGTCAGCACGCCGATCGCGAAGGGGAACGTGCCGAGCTGGGTGGCCCAGGCGCGGCCGCGCGGCACGGGGTCCGGCTCGCCCGCGGCGTTCGGCACCGTGGCCAGCGTGACCGCCTTGTTTGCCATGGAGCGCGCGAACACGAACCAGCCGGCGCCGACCAGGGCGATGGCCGCGGCGTCGGCGGGGAACATCCAGGCGGCGGCGCCCAGCGCCAGGGCGACGACGCCCGTGGACAGGCAGGCCCACAGCCAGGCCTTGGCGCGCAGCAGGTCCTCCAGGCCGCGCGGCCAGGTCTGCGCGATCCACAGCGCGGCGCCCTCGGAGGCCAGCGACTTCGGCCCGAGGATGAGCAGGAAATACGTGCCGAACAGGATGGCGCCGCCGCACAGCGTGTTCCACTGGCCCGCGGCGCCGGCGAGCACGCCGCGCAGGTTGAAGAGCTGGAACCCAGACATGGTCAGCGGCAGCAGCACCACCTGCACGATCGCGCTGCGGTCGCGCGCGAACCATCTCAGCTCCTTGCGGTACAGCGCCATGGTGCCGATGCGCCGCCCGGCGCGCTCTGCCTCCGGCGACGGCGCCGGCCGCGCCACGCCCGGGAACCCCGCCGCCAGCGACGCCCCGCCCGGCGCCTCACCCCTCGATGCACGCATCCCCGACGCGCGCACGCCCGACATCCTCGCGCCTGACGCTTCCACGCCCACGGCCGGCGCCACCGCCGCCCGCCGCCCGGGCGCGGTGTCCAGGCGCCCGACCCGCCCGCCGAGCCCCTGCCGCGCCGCCCAGACGCCCAGCCCCACCGAGGCCGCCACCGTGAGCGCCGCCAGCGACGCGCATGCGCCCACGCCCGCCGCGAACGAGAACGAGCCGTCCGCCCGCCGCCCCAGGAACAGCCCCAGCCACGGCCAGGGCAGGGCGGCCACGCGGCCGAGCGGCCCCGCCAGCGCCCCGGCCGCCCGCTCGATCCCGGAGAACCCGATCACGATCAGCAGCAGCGACATATAGCCGAGCCAGCCCATCACGCCGACCAGCGCGCCGCGCGAGCGGGGCGCGCAGCGCAGCATCACCGCGACGTCGAGCGCGCGCCCCAGGCACGCCGCCGCGACCACCAGCGGCACGCCCACCAGCCCCGCCGCCAGCAGCCCGCCGCCCGGGCCGTACACGCTGCCGTACAGGATCGCCGGCAGCAGCGGCGCGCTGGTGCACACGGGGTTGACCACGATCGGCGCCAGCATCTCTGCAAGGAACACCGCGCCGGGCGGTACGGGGTGGCTGAACACCCACTCCCACATCGGGTGGCGGCGGCGCTGCACGTCCAGCTCCAGCCCCTCGCCCTGCAGCACCAGCATCGCGCCCCACCCCAGCAGCGCCAGCGAGCCGAGCATCGCCGCCAGCCCGGTGGTCTCCAGGCCGGTCAGGCCGGGCGCCGCGCGCTCGCGGGCCAGCAGCGTCCTGCCGCCGCCGTCGCGCACCGCGGCGGCCAGGCGCTGCCGCACCGCCGCCTCGTCGCCGTTGTAAGCACGGGCAAGATCCGCCGCCTCGCGCGCGATGTCGGGCCGCAGCATCGTCTCGAAGAGGTCGGGCGACAACTGCCGCAGCCGGACGTTCCGCGCATCCTGGGCAACCTGGTCGGCGAACCAGCCGTCGACCACCACCCAGCCCTGGCGCTCGGCGGCGACGCGCTCGCCGGCGTCCACCGCGCCTTTCACCAGCAGCGCGGCCATGACGTTGAGCCCGGCCATCAGCAGCACCGTCAGCAGGAAGCCGAAACCGCCCCAGCCGCCGCCCGCTCTGCCGAGCCGTTGCCCCAGCAGCGCGCGCTGCCGCCGACGCCGCCCGTCCGCCCGCCGGCGCGCGGCCCCGAGCAGCAGCCGCACGGTGCGCCAGAAACCGGGCGCCGCGCTCATGCCGGCGGCCTGTCAGGAAGCAAGGCTGGGCTCCGCCCAGACCCGCCAGGGGCGAGCCGCCCCTGGACCGGCTTCTCTCAGGTGTTGGATTCCAAAGGCGAGCCTTTGGCGGAGTTTGAGGCCCATTGCTTGAAGGCGGGGCCTCAACCTTGCCTGCTTCACCGGTCCCTCCCAGCAGCCGTCGGCATCACGCCGGCGCCGTGAGCCGCAGGAACACGTCCTCCAGGCTCGCCCCGCCGTGCTCGGCGCGCAGCGCCGCGAGCGGCCCCGCCGCCGCCACGGTGCCGCCGCCGAGCACCACCACGTCCGAGCACAGGCGCTCCACCTGGTCCATCAGGTGCGTCGAGAACAGCACCGTCGTGCCCTGCGCCGCCTGCTCCGCGATCAGGTCGTAAAACAGCCGCGTCGCCTCCACGTCCAGGCCGCTGGACGGCTCGTCGAGCACCAGCAGCCGCGGCCTGTGCAGCAGCGCCAGCAGCAGGCCGAGCTTCTTCTTCATGCCGCGCGAGTAGTCCTCCGCGTACGCCCCCAGCTCGCCGTACAGGCGCAGCCGCTCCGCCAGCGGCACCAGCCGATCCACCGCCGCGCGCGCGTCCAGCCCGTGCATCGCCGCACTCAGCTCCAGCGTCTCTCGGCCGGACAGGTAGGAGTAGAACACCGGCTCGTCCGGCAGGAACCCGATCAGCCGCTTGGTCGCCACCCTGTCCTCGAAGGCGTCGCGCCCGTCCACCAGAAGCGCGCCCTCGCTCGCCTTGAGGATGCCCATCAGCAGGCGGAACAGAGTGGTCTTGCCCGCCCCGTTGGCGCCGAGCAGGCCGCAGACCTGGCCCGCCGGCACCGAGAACGACACGCCGCGCAGGGCCTCCTTGGCCCCGAACGACTTGCCCACGCCCACGGCCTGCACCAGAGGCGTCACCGCGTCGAAACCTTGAAAGGAAGAAAGCGCTGGGCTCTGCCCAGACCCGCCAAAGGCAAGCCTTTGGAAACCGATTTATTGAAGTAATGGATTCCAAAGGCCTGCCTTTGGCGGAGTTTGAGGCAGAGCCTCAACCTTCCTTGCTTCACTTGGCTGGCGCCCGCACCAGCGTCGCGTAGGCGAGCGCCGAGCCCACCGAGACCGCGGCGGCGAGGAACAGCGCCGGCAGGAACGAGCCCGTGGCCTGGACCACCACGCCCGTGACCAGCGGCGCCAGCGCGCCGCCGAGCGAGCCGCCGACGTTCTGGATCGCCTCCAGCGTGCCGACCTCGGCCGGCGGCGCCATCACCGCGCCGAGCGCCCAGCCGCAGCTCGACGCGAGGTTGGCGAGGAACACGCCGCCCGACAGCAAGGCGAGCGACCCCGCCACCCCCGGCGCCAGCGCGCCGCCCACGGTGAAGCCCGCCGTGCCCAGCATCGCCACGATCACCGGCCAGCGGCACGCCTCGCGCGGGTCCATCCCGGCACGCCCGAGCCGCTGCGCCACCCAGCCCCCGGCCAGCGCGCCCACGAAGCCGGCCGCTAGCGGGATGCTGCTCAGCAGGCCGGCCGCCGTCGCGTCGAGGTGGCGCTGGGTCTGGAGATAGCCGGGCAGCCAGGTCGCGTACAGCCAGGTCATGTAGATCACGCCGCAGAAGCCGAGCGCCATGCCCCACGACGTGCGCCGCCGCAGCAGGCGGCGCACGTCGCGCAGCGGCGCGGACGACGCGGCGGGAGGCTGCGCGCCCAGGGCGGCATCGGGCGCCCCGCCGCTCGCAGTACCAGCCGGCACGCCTGGCGCAGGCGGCGTGGCGCCAGGTGGCGCGGCGTCGCCGTGCCGGTCCGAGATCGCGGCGCGCTCGTCTGGCGAGAGGCCGGCGGCGTCCGGGCCGCGGTAGAGCAGCACCCAGGCCACGGCGACGGCCACGCCCGCCACGCCGATCGCCACGAACATCGCCCGCCAGCCGTACGCCGCCATCAGCCCCGTCAGGATCGCCGGCGCGATCGCAGGGCCGAGCGAGGCGGAGGCGTTGAACACCGCGACCGGCATGGTGCGCTCGCGCTCGGCGTACCAGTCGGCGCAGACGCGGGTGCCGCCGGTGTACATCGGCGACTCGCCCAGGCCGAGCGCCACGCGGGCGAAAGCGAACCCCGCCAGCGAGCGCGAGAACGCGCTGCCCACCTGCGCCAGCGACCACAGCACCAGCCCCACGCCGAGCACGCGGCGCGGCCCGAAGCGGTCCACCAGCATCCCGGCCGGAAGCTGCGCGAACCCGTACGCCCAGGCGAACGAGGACAGCAGCAACCCCATCTCGCCCAGCGACAGCCCGAGCGAGTCGCGGATCGGCCCGTTGGCCACCGCCACGGCGGAGCGGTCCATGTAGTTCACGCACCCCGCCACCACGAGAAGCGCCAGCGCGCCGGTGCGCAGCCGTCGCACCCGGGGCGAGGCCGCGCCGTCGTTCACCATCTGCCGGGCATTGCCGCCTCCGTCGAATCGTGCCGGAACGGATAGCACAAGCAGGCAAGGCCGGGCTCTGCCCGGACCCGCCAGGGGCCTGAGGCCTTTGGGTAGTGTCTCGATTTGAAATCCGGCCGGGTCTGTCTGTCCGCTCCCGACTCTTTCCAGACCCTCGTCGCTGTTACGACGGGGCTTCTGACTTTCCCAAACAGGATCGAGAGATGGGAACGGGCGACCATTCTCAATGCGAGCTGGCGGCTTAAGCCACCGGCGTCAGCCTGGTCTCGACGCGCGGAAAGGTATGGCCTCGATGCGTGCGCGATGCTCCGCGCCCCATTCGCACAGCGGCCGCAGCGTCTCGACCAGTGTCATGCCGAACGGCGTCATCGTGTAATCGACCTTGGGCGGCACTTGCTGGTAGTCGCGGCGAACCAGCACTTCGGCCCTCGCGAGTTCACGCAACTGCTGGATCAGCACCTTCTCGCTAATACCGGTGACCAGCCGCTTGAGATCGCTGAATCGCCTAGGACCCATGCGGAGGTGATACAGGATCAGCGCCTTCCACTTGCCTCCCATCACCATGAGCGCGACGTCGAGGCCGCAGTCGGATTCATCGCTGCTGATCAATTTTTCCATACTTACCTTCAGGTTAGTTCTACCTTTTTGGCCAGTAAGTGTCCATCTGGCTTTCTACGGACACCGGTGATGCAGATACGGCAAAGCACCGATGATCCGTTCTGGGCGTGACGCACGACCAACGACCATTCCATCACAGTCAAGGAGTCCGATATGACTGAAACGCCTGCCCTGCTGATATATACCACCTACCGTCTCATACCCGACGACGCTGAAGCGTTCCGATCGCTCGCTTTGCGCATGGCGACTACGGCGAAAGCGCGCGATGGCTGCGCCTTCCTTGACGTTGCTCAGGATGTCAGTGACCCGGCCATCTTCCGTCTGGTCGAGGGCTGGCGGGACCAAGCGGCCTTGGATGCACATGGCGCCAGTGGCGAGTTTCAGACCGTGCTGAAGGATGCTGCGGCACTCGGAGTCGTCGGCCGTTCTATCGACGTTTACTCGGTTGCGGAGAAGAAGGCGGTCGACATGCCTTCATGATTGAGCCGGCTTCGAGCGCAGCCGAGCCGTGGCCATGTCACCCCCGTATGCCGATCAGCACCTTCCCAATAGGGAACAATCAGCGGGAAGGCGGCCCTAGAGCTGAGCGGGCTAGCGGCAGAAGGTGCCACTTTCCCGCAACCTGTTCCCAAATCGCTTTTCCCAAAATTGCGCCGTCCACATGAATAAACGGGAATGGCTTAGACGCGAGAGTAGCTCCTCGTGCCGCATCAACCCATGTCTGCTCACCACCAAACCCGGACGGCAGTCTC
>JAABUT010000995.1_pt1 | contig 36312 bp, 33 predicted proteins | sample 5559281 | NCBI WGS metagenome assembly JAABUT01 (sample SAMN10711880, study PRJNA513359) | rock metagenome | isolation source: Antarctica rocks | place: Antarctica: Victoria Land, Ricker Hills nord | collected 2016-01-04 | reverse complement strand
AAAGAATGAATCTTCGAGATCAATAGTGATAAACGATGAAGACGAATGAAAAATCGATGATATACTGAACTCTTGACGCTATAGAAGACGACTTCAATATCGAGTCAAATGAAAGAGCTATGACAATGATCTCAACTGATATAACGCTGACGACAACGAATTTATGAACGCTCAAGAGATGATTGACAACTTTCATATCAAATATTCAAGAAAAGCGCACTAAGAAACAACATTCATGCGAACATGAATAGTCAAGAGAGAGAAGTAATGTCATGATTCTAGTCTTCGTCTATTCTTCAACTAGTCTTCATCTGATTTCATTTTAATCGAGTCTAGCACAGAGCTGAGAAATACACATATAAGAATCGAGTTCTTTTCTGTAGATACTTTTCTTTCTTAGCATTTATCTATTAGTTAAATGACACTTCTATGACTCGCTCTAGATCGATCTCTAACACAATTCAATGATCATATATTCTCATTAATTCTATGAATTCTCTGATGTTGTTCTTGTTTTTCAAGATTGAATCATCAGATAAACAAATTTCTTTAGACTCAATTTGTCTATACAAGTTGATTGAATGAGTAATGAGATCAATATCATGTGATTAATGAATTCTTAATATAATGTCAGAATCATGTTTAAATGATACAATCAATAAAGATCAGAATTGATAGTGTTTGATTTTTAAAAATAGTTATAACTGAATATTAAGAATACAGAAGAAGATTGATATAAAAGCTTTTATTTATGTAATGTTCAGAAACTGTGCTAAACTTGAAAGAAATGTGTTTGTGACATGAAAAGAAAATAATGTAAATGAACAAGATGTTGATGAAAGAAAAGAATGTTGAGAAAGAAAAAGAATGTTGAGAAAGAAAAAGAGTGTTGAGTCATATCTGAGTTAAATCTGAGTCAGATCTAGATCAGATCTCAACTAGATCATTGACTAGCTTTAATCATTATGCAGAGTACTTGCTAGCGTGCATTACGAATCGATTAAAGCTTCAGTCTTGTTCAGTCTTATCAATCTTGATACGCTTGTAACAGTAAATGATATGAAATAATCTACTTTTATTCAGAAAATTCGCAAGAAATTCTTTGAATTACTTTCATCAAAATACACATTCAAATTTACTCAAATTTATCAAATCAATCACTCAACTTTATTATAATCAAATCTATCTACTTATTTTTATCTTTCTTACAATGACACATGATTCTAAATCAGTTGAGTCATGAACAGCTCATCTGCTTAAAAGCATTGCTAGTAAATGAGTTTCTCTTATTTCTGTTGATGCTTCAGCGAAATCTTAGAATGTTGCTATCTCATGAAACATCAACATGAATCAACAACTTCGTCAATGAGTTATTGATTAGTTGAATGAGATCATCAAGATGCTGATCAAGCTAAGAGATCAACAAAACATGATTTTGAAACTCAATGAGCAATGAATTGATTTACAAGTCAATCACATTAAGAAACTTGATGAGCTAAAGATCAATCAAATGACAATAAACACTCAAGAAGAGATTATCATCAAACTATGAAAGAAAGTATTGAGTCTTAAAAAGAAACAACGTTCAGCTGATCAATCTTGATCTCGACAGTCTATGAAATTTCAAGCTTTTATTAAAAACTATACTCAACGAAAGTTATTTACTTTATTCAACAATAATCATCATAAATTCTTCAAGTTTTTAAATTCATTTATATTCATTAATGAAGATGAATCAACATGAAACAGCTGAAGAGTTAAGATAAATAATAAACTTCAGACAAATGTTAATCACTTTGATAATGAGAATATCTGTATTGTTTATGTGATATCTAAACTAAAAGATGATGCTGCTGAGCACATTTTTGCTTAATGTTAACATGATGCTTTGCATTCATACATTTCAATCAATGAGTTATTTGAACATCTGAAAGAAATATATGATGAACTGAATAGAAATTGAAAGTGTCGTTGTAAGTACAATACTTTAAAATAAGCAGACAAGTTTTTCAATGTCTTCTACTTTGACTTTATGAAGCTATTCAACTATTTTAAATACAATGATTGCATTTTGATGAATGATCTTCAGAATAAAATCAATAATCAATTGCAGAATGCTTTATCAATCTGTTCAGAGAATTTTACTTCACTCACTCGCTTAAGAATCTTTCTTCAAGATGTGAATAATAAACAATGAGTCAATTATCAACTACACAGTCAGCTTTGCACTGTCATCATCAAAGTCATTGTTGTATTTGATAAATGCATTATTACTTCATTGTTAATGATGACTTTGATAATCAATTATGTTAAGTTTATCATCTTTTTTATCTTTAAGTTTGATTGAGCAAAATCATTTATCATTTGCTACATCTGTAAGACTTTAAAACATTTGTTCAAGAATTATTCTTAGAACAAGATTAATACTTTTGCATCTCATGCATTCATCTTTTGTTTACATGAAATCATCATTTTGTTGACATCATGTTTAGAAACTAATCAGAGTGCATGCATGACTAAAATGTTTAATTTATAAAGATAGTTATAACTAAAACTTTAAGAATACAGAAGAAAGAAAATACAAAAGACAAGAAGAATACACTTTATATAGTAGTTACTCAGATTGACGTTAGTTTCAAAGAAGATGTGTTGAAACATAAGAAAGATGTTGATTTGAAAGATGTTTGTAACACAAAGAAATGTGTTTATCATAGAAATCTGTTGATTACTTGTAATACAAAGAAGTGTGTTTATTAAGAAGATAATAAAAGCTGATTAGAAAATGTTAAAGAAGAAAAAAGATGCTAAGTCATATTTAAGTCAAATCTGAGTCAGATTTAAATCAAATCTCAACTAAATTATTGATTAGTTTTAATCAATTTTGACACATTCATAACATTACTTTCTTCTTTGAAAATTCATGTTTGTATGAATAGAATAAATGACTTGTCTGAATAAAACTTATGAAATTCAACTAAAACTTCTTTCAAGTTCTTGAATTCTTCTTTGTTAACATAGTATCATTCATTGTTTTGATCTAGTTTTGTTCATTTAACTTTGTATTGTATTCGATTTTGATAACATTTAGAGTGTTAGAAATCAGCATAGAGCGAGTTAATATAAATGTCATTTAACTAAAAGATAAATGCTAAGAAAGAAAGATAGCTACAGAAAAGAAACTGATTACATATGTGTGTTTCTTAGTCAACGCTAAACTCAATAGAAACTAATTAAGATGATGAAGTAAAAATAAATCTGACAAGATTAAAAAACTAAGTTTGACAAGACTAAAATCATAATATTACTTCTCTCTTCAATGATTCATGTTTGCATGAATGTATTTTCTGCTCAATTTGATTAATTGCTCAATCATGATTTCACAAACTCAAATTCATTAAATTCTGATTGATTGAATAGTTGAAAGCACTTTTAGCGCAGTTTGTTTGAATATTGAATATGAAAATCATCAACTATCTTCTGAGCATTCATAAATTTGTTATCATCAGCGTTGTATCAATTGAGATCATTGTCATAATCATTTCATTTGACTTTATATTAAAGTTGTCTTTGATATCAACAAGAATTCAATATATCATTGATTTTTCATTTGTCTTCATCGTTTATCATTATTGACTCAAGAGACTCATTCTTTTGATCAGATAAAAGATCATTGATGATGAGATGAAGCAGATCAGAGTGAAATACATCATGAACATGCATAGTCTCTGATAATTTCAGCTTATATGATGAGTCAACAAGATTTAGATTGATGAAGAAATCAAGCATTTTGTCGTTTAGCTTCTTGAAAGATTTCGTGATAATGATGTTTTGTTCATTCAGAAACATCTTTGATTCAATCTCATAATCAACTTCTTTTCTATGTTTATTAGCTTGTTGAATCATTTGTTTTCTTGTTTTGACTAAAGATTCGCAAGTAAACATCAAGATCTTATTCATATGTTCAGATATATTCTCAACTTTAGTTGCTTGCAAGCATTCATGAGAGCTTTCATATTCAATTGTATCGAGTTCAAAGCTCATATAAGAATGAAAGTCTTTGTTTAGAAAGAAAAAGATCAAGAAGATGACTGAGAACAAAGCATTATTATCAACAAACTCAATCATGAGTAGTAGTTTAGCTCAGTCATTCTGTATGTATGAACAGAAGAATTAAAGATATCTTTCAATGTTTTGATTGACTTATTCACTTTGATCATTGATTTGAGAGTAATAGACAATGAATAGTTAAAGATTAATGCTCAGTCTTTTGCAAAGAGACTTTCATAGAATGAAGATAAATTGAAGATCTCAATTCAAAACAATGAAATTGAGTAAATCATGTATTTGATATATTCATTGAAGCATTAACTCAGCTGTTTTTTCTGCTGTGATTTCTTCGTCATCAGTAAAACAAGAGATATAATGTCATTTCTTTGATAGTTTACATATCACTGTTAGTATGATGTTTTTGTCTTCAGAAGAGAATAAATTGATGATGAAATTCATGACTATGTTCTTTCATTACTGTTCAAGTATGAGTAGAAAATGTAGTAATTCATTGAATTTATCTCAGAAAGCTTTTGATCGTTGATAAATGTAGCAGTTTCAAATATATTTATTTATTGTTTTTTGCATTGAAAGTCAATAGTAATATCTTTTTATTGCTTTCATCATTCTAAGAATTTCAAAATGATCAATAGAAGATTGATCATGAACTTTTTAAATTAACTTTATTTGAAGATGCTCATTGAAGAAAACTCATAGAAGATCATCTCAATATAGTATTTTGTTCTGAACTCAACAATTTCTTAATTTAATATCTTTGTATTGAGCTTCATCTTTTGATACAACTTCACAAAGTAAAACATAATTCTTGTTAATTTTATTAACTTCTAGAATCAATTGATAAATTGATTCATCATTCTCTTTCAACTTAAATCAACGATTTTCATTTAATTCAACGTCAAAATCGTAGTTTGCTGATAGTGACATCATTTATTCTCAAGACTTTTAGAAACTGAATCAATTTAACAAGTCAATGCATCAACTTTGATGTTTTATTTATCTGAGCAATACATGATTTTGAAGTTGAAGTCAATGAGCTTTTGAACTCAACGCATCTGACGTTTACTCAACTCTTTATTCTTCATTAATGACATCAGAGCTTAATGATCAATGAATATCTTAATTGATAACTCAGTCAATTTCAGCTCAGATCATCAATGCTTAAATGCTTGAATAATTGTTAGTAACTTCTTGTCATAAATCTTGTAATTGCACTCAGTGAAGCTCAGATTCTTGCTGTAGTAAATCATTGAATGCAATGTTTCTTCGTCATCATACTGAGAAAGTATGTCATTGTTGACGTAGTTAAATAAGTTTGTTTCAAGAATAGTCTTTTTATTCTGATCAAAATGACAAAGAATAAATGCTTTAATCATTCATTTTTTCATATGATCAAAGATCATTTAACAAGCATGATTTTATTCAAATATCATCTCTTTTTGAGTGAGTTGAATCATTAATTGAACAATCTTTGAGAAGTTCTTTATAAAGTGATGATAGAAATTGCAGAAGTCAATAAAGAACTGCATCTGAGTGAGATTTGTAAAAGTAGATCATTCAATAACTGCTTGTATTTTTCAAACATTTATCTTCAATCTTTCAATGAATAGCAATAGTTTTAAAAAGCTGATCTTTTGAACGTGAAACTTACATTTGTTTATATTCATCTGTAGATTAATCTCTTGTAATCTATGTAAAACTAGTTGTATGTGTTTCTTATGTTTCTTCAATGTTTTGCTGTAAATGATAATATCATTTAGATAAATCTGACAAAACTGATGTAAATAATTAAACAGCACGTCATTCATATAATGTTGATAGAAAGTTGAGTCGTTGATTAATTTAAAAAACATCACGTGATATTTGTAGAAGTCAAAAAAGATAATAAAGATAGTCAAATCTTCGCTTTTTGAATGCATGCGTAGTTTGTTGAAGATGATTATTATATTCAATTGAATCAGATACTTGCTATCTTGAATACGAGCGAAAGTTTCGTTTATTAAGAGTAGAGAATAATGATCTTATTTGATTAAAGCATTGAGCTTTCTATAATTGATGCAGAAACGCAAACTATTGTTTTTCTTTTCAACAAATAGTATGAATGAAGCATATGAAGTTGAGCTGAAAGATATAAAGCTCTTATTCAAATGTTTAATCAGATAATTCTTTATCTTTTGAAGCTTGTAATCAGACATATGATAGAGATGACTTCAAGAAGATATTTTCTCATCTGTCAACTCAATTTTGTAATCATAGAGATGATGAGAAGATAGTTGATCAGTCATAACTCAATCAAACATGTTTAGATAATCATGATATTTCAAAGAAAGCTTAGCTTTGACTTCTTTCAAAATTTCTTCATGTAAAAGCTCTTGTAGATTTACATCTTCAAGTTTATTTCTAGCTGTTTTTAGAAGTCAATCAATTTTCGTGATGATGATCACGAAAGTAATCACATTCAATCATTTAACTAGTGATTTATATGCTGCAGTCTCTATCATTGCTATGTTCATTGAATCAAAAGATGAAGCGAAGTTGATTAAATTAAATGATTTTATGATTTTATTGAATGAAGATGATTTCTCGCTGAGTCAAATGACAACAGAAAAGATAAATCTTTTTAGTATTTGAGTAAAGATTAAACTCTTCTGTTCTATCGCGATTTTCTTGATGATAAAAAGAGAGATTAAGCTAGCATCAATATGAGTCTTTGAATCAGAAAATTGAAAATGATCATTTTTTATATTAATTGTTATCTTGTGTTAAAACTTTTTCACATGAAATTATGTAATAAGCAATGATTAAATAATCATTGAATAATTAGAGTCTTAAAATGATCATTCTGATTGCTTGAATCAGAAGTGATCATAGTAAACATGATGAGCATGATGCTCATCTTACTCATCTTGCTTAAAAATGATCAGAATGATCATTCAAAGCAAAAATGACTTGACATGATTCTTTTATATTTATATAACGATGATCGTTTTCTTAGATAGAAGCTTCGTGCTCAACTCATGTAAGTAGTCAATATATATTATTGTCTCAGCTATCTTCAGATTTTAAGTCTAGTAATAATGATTACTGTTTAATCTCTGTATATATCTTGTGTTGTTAAAGAAATAATTATTACACTTTAAGCATCACTTTTTCATAAGATATCAAAAACATTCATTTCTTTTAATCATGTTTAGTCAGTCAGAACGAGTCATGATAAAGACAGCAACATATAAAATGTTAGTTAAATGATCAGACATTAAGATCTTTGCTATTATTGTCTTGAAAATCGATTGACTCATAATTACAGTTGAAAACAAGTCTGAAGAAGTGAATCTGCATGAGCTTTTTCATGCTGAAGTTCTCAAGCAAGTCAAGATCAAGCTTTTCTCTGAATATCACAACTATCTAGATGTCTTTGATCAAGCAATGATCAATCAGCTATCATTGCATCGTTTTTATGATCACAAAATTGAGTTGAATGATGAAGAAACACTTTCTTGAAGCAGACTATATTAGATGTTTAATCACAAGCTTCAGAAGATAAAGAAGTATCTGATTAATCATTTAAACAAAGAATTCATTTTCTTCAGCTTTGCATCATACATCTCGCTCATCTTGTTCATTAAAAAGAAAGATGATAGTTTGCGTTTTTGCGTTGATTACAGAAAGCTCAATGCTTTGATCAAACGAAATTACTATTCTTTGTCATTGATAGATGAGACTTTTGCTCATATACAAGAAAGCAAATATCTGACTCGATTGAACATCATTGTTGTGTTCAATAAACTACATATGCATTCAAATAACAAAGATTTGACTATCTTTATTATTTTTTTCAACTTATACAAATATCATGTAATGCTCTTTGAATTAATCAATGAATTAACATTCTATCAACACTATATGAACGACATGTTGTTCAAATATTTACATCAGTTTTGTCAGATTTATCTAGATGACATTATCATTTACAGCAAGATCTTGAAGAAACACAAGCAACATGTATGATTGATCTTGAATAAACTATGAGAAGCTGATTTACAGATAGATATCAACAAGTGCAAGTTTCATGTTCAGAAAACTATCTTTCTAGAACTCTTGATATCAATCGAAGAATTGAAAATGAACTCACGAAAGATGCAAACAGTTGTTGATTGATTTACACTCAATAATCTCACTCAGATGTAATTCTTCATTAACTTCTGCAACTTCTATCAACACTTCATCAAGAACTTTTTGAAAATTGTTCATTCAATGATTCAACTTACTCAAAAGAAGATCATATTTAAACTGATTGCATCAAGTTGAGTACTTGAGTTCAAGTCAAGTACTCGACTCATCAAGACTTGATTTGAGTCAGAATTTTTAACTTGAGTATTTAAGTTGAGTCAAGATGTTTGATCTGAGTATTTAAGTTGAGTTAAAGAGTTGAAATCAAGTATCGATTTGAAATTCTTGACTCAACTTGTTAAGACATGAAGATCGATAGATAGATATTTTATTATGACTTTCTATTATGACTTTCTATCATAGCTTTTCTTCATGACTCTTCTTCATGACTTTTCTTCATGACTTTTCTTTATGACTTTCTATTAAACAATTATTATAGTTTTTCGTCATGACTTTCTATCATAGCTCTCTATCATAGCTTTCTATCAAACAATCTTCATGTTTCTCTTTATGTTTCTCTTTATGTTTCTCTTCATGTTTCTCTTCATGTTTCTTTTCATGTTTCTTTTTATGACTTTCTATTAAAAAGATAATGCAAAAAGATAATGCAAAGATGAAAAATTGAAAAATTTTCTATATTTAATTCTCTTGACATCATATTCAATTTCTTGACGAGTCGAGTCAAGAACTCAAATCAAGTATCAACTTAAGATCAATATCAGATTGAGTCAGAAGATTGATATTGAGTACTCAGATCAAATCAGAAGATTGATATCAAAACTCAACTCAATGATCAGTTTAATCATATTTGAATGAAATGAAGTTTGTCAGATCATCTTCAATCATATGAAGAGATGTATGATCAAAACTTCTATACTACATCACTTTGATTAAACTCATGAGACTATTCTCAAAATTAACTCATTCAACTACGTCAATGATGAAGTTCTCTCTCAATATGATGATGAAGAAGTACTACATTCAATTGTCTTCTATAGCAAAAACATGTCTTCTGCTGAATGCAACTACGAAATATATGATAAAGAACTTCTGATCATCATTTAAGCATTTGAACACTAACGACTTGAACTGAAACTAACTGACATTTTTATTAAGATGTTCACTGATCATCAAGTACTCATCTCATTGATGAAAGATAAAGAGCTGAGCAGACGTTAAATGCGTTGAGTTCAGAAGCTTATTGATTTCAACTTCAAGATAATGTATTGATCTGATAAACAGAACATCAAGATTGATGCATTAACTCATCAAGCTGACGTCGTGCTCAAAGATTCAGAAGATGAGTGCATTTGCTATCAATGAATCACTATTCTGACTTCAAATTGAATGAAAATTGCTGATTTAAAGAAGAACATTAGTAAATCAATTTATAAACAGATTCTTGAAACTAATGAAATCGATGAGAATTGTATGCTACTTCGCGAAGCAATAGCAAAAGATGAGACACAATATAAAGATATCAAATTAAAGAATTGCTGAACTCAGAATGAAATCTTGTATCATGATAGTCAGCTATGAATCTCATTCAATGAGCTGCTACAAATAAATCTGATTCGTGAGATGCATGATCAATCATCAGTTAATCATTCTGATATTTTTAGAACTGTGAAAGTCATAAAGCGAAACTACTATTGATCATTCATGTGAAAAACGATAAATTGATATATTTGAAACTGCTATATCTGTCAACGTTCAAAGATATCTAGAAATAAATCAAATGACTTGCTTTAATCTTTATTGATATCTGAACAGCAATAACAAGATATAGTCATGAACTTCATTATCAATCTATTTAATTTGTACAACTACAACATTATTTTGACTGTCATCTGCAGATTGTTGAAAGAAAGATATTATATCTCTTGCATCATTGATGATGAAAATATCACAGTTGAAAAGACAGCTGAAATATTACTTCAATGAGTATATTGAACTCACGATTTATCAAGCTTCATTATATTCAATCGAGATTCTCAGTTCATTTTCATTCTTTGAAAGTTTCTTTGCAAATGACTGAGCATTTTTCTTTGATTATTCATCATTTATCACTCTCAAATCAACGATCAAAGCAAACAAGTCAATCAAAATGTTGAGCAATATCTTTGTTCTTTCTGTTCATATATGCAGAATGACTGATCTAAATGACTACTCATGATTGAGTTTGTTGATAATAATGTCTTGTTCTCAATCATTTTCTTGACTCTCTTTTTCATGAACAAGAGCTTTCATTCTCATATGAGCTTCGACTCTGACATCATCAAGTATGAAAGCACTTGCAAACGTCTGCAGATTGCTTGAGTTGAAGATATATTCAATTACATAAATAAGACACTGATCTTCGCTCGCGAAGCTCTGATCAAAACATGAAAACAAATGATGAATCAAGTTAACAAGCATAAAAAGAAGATTAATTACAAGATTGAATCAAAGATGTTTCTGAATGAACAAAACATTATTACAGCAAGACTCTTCAAAAAATTGAATGACAAGATGCTTGATTTTTTTCAGATCATTGATCTCATTGACTCATTCTATAAATTAAAACTATCTGAAACTATGCATATACATGATGTATTTCATTCAGAACTTCTTCATCTTGTCGTTAATGACTCTCTGTCTGATCAGAAGAATGAATTCTCAAGATCAATAGTGATAAACGATGAAGATGAATGAAAAATCAACAATATATTAAACTCTCAACAATATTAAAGATGACTTCAATATTGAGTCAAATGAAAGAGTTATGACAATGATTTCAACTGATATAACGCTGATGATGATGAGTTTATGAACACTCAAAAGATGATTGATGACTTTCATATCAAATATTCAAGAAAAGTGCACTAAGAAATAACATTCATGCAAACATGAATAGTTAAAAAGAGAGATAATGTTATGATTCTAGTTTTCATCTACTTTTTATTTAATCTTCGTCTGATTTCATTTTAATTGAGTCTAGCAAGAATTTGATCTAAAGATAATGTCATTGAGACTCTGCATCATATGTGTAAGACATCAACTCAATTGAGTTTAGCATAGAGCTGAGAAACATATATATAAGAATTGAGTTCTTTTTTGTAGATACTTTTCTTTCTTAACATTTATTTATTAGTTAAATGATACTTCTATGACTCACTTTAAATTAATCTTTAACAGATAAGATCAAGATTTCAACATTAAACTTGTATCATGATGATTGAGATAAACTTGAAGCATATTTAGTACAGATAAAGCTATACATCAAACAACATTCATCTCAGTTCAAGTTCATTAAGAACAAAGTACTCTTTGCATTCATTTATTTAAAAGATAATGCATTTACATGATTTCATCACTATCTAATGAATTATCTGCAGAAGAAATCAGAGAAACGAGAAGAAGAAATCAACATGATATTTCGTGACTCTCAAACATTTAAGAAACATTTAAGAAGAGTATTTGAAGACATTGACAATAAATGTACAGCGAAACGACAGTTGTACAATCTGTGACAGAAAATCTTCGCAGCGACTTATTCAATCAGTTTTCAGCATATTGCAATGAATATGAAATGAGACGATGCAGCTTTCATCAATCAGTTCTATCAGAAACTGCAAGAGAAAGTCAAGAATGAAATCACTAGAATTAATAAACTCATTGACTTGCAGAAAATGATATTCAGAATGATGATCATTGATAACAGATAGTACAAGAGACATTTGAAAAAAGATAAAGAATCAACTATGACAATAGTATTGAATCAAAAGTTCAAGAAGAGATGATGATAATCATACTATGATTCTCAATTTATGAAGTTAAACGCAATTTAAAAGATATCAATAAATGCTTGTAATAAAACAGTTCAACAAAGCAAGATCTGTTATACATGCAAAAAGCTGAGTCACTACTTTAAGAATTGTATTCAGAACAAGTATAAAAATAAGTTAAAGTTTTATGATAAGCAAAACAAATCTTTTGCAGTAATGAAAAAAGATCAAAAAGATAAACATCAAGCATTGTTGTAAACAGCATGTTACAAGAACAACTGTTGTACTCATTTGAGTAATAAGAAAGATTTTAAATGATATTCAAAACTTTCGCGAAAAAATCATTTTTACACAGCAATTCATCATCAATTAAAAGTGCATGATGAGAATAGTGATGAAAGTTCGTTCATTATGATCATGAAATCAAAGATTCTCGACAGCAAAGTATATGACTTAGATAGATTAAATAACATTGAAGAAGCTGTTCATCAAGCAGTTGAAGAAGAAAATTGACTTAGCGAAACTCTATGAACATTTACTATTGCAGCAGAAGATATTCTTGATCAAGAAGAAGATCATCTTGAAGTAAAGAAAGATTTCAGAAAGTTTACAAATTAAGTAAGCTTTATAAGCATGTACAATGAATTGTACACTTTCTTTAAGCAAAAAGAGAAAGATTTTTCACAGCAAATGCAACAGATCAAGAATGATATACATCAAGTTATTTATGACACTATGCAAGATGATTCAATTGCATCACGCAAAGACATTTAATATCATGACATAATTATAAAGAAGTCATTCACAGAAGTCAAGTTCATTAAGCAAAAAGAATATATATTCTTTGATGAAAATTACATATTCAGAAAGTTTAAACAAATGATAAAAGTCATTAGAAAGAGATTTGATCTGTGTGATTCAAAGAAATATTCACTTAAAAAGATCAATTCAAATTGATTTCAGTACATAAAACAAGTATTGAAAGAAAGAGCTTTTAGTTCAAAAAACTAGAAGACTCTTTGATCAATAAATCATCAAAGAAGTCTAATTAAAGATTGAAAATTAAAAGCATATTTATCTTCATTAATGATTTAATGCAATTATGAGTTTGAGTCAAAGTTAATGATCATGTAGCACAACTATTCATAAACAGTGACTGCACAAGAAATTACATATTTTCAGAATTTGCTAAAGAAGCGCAAATACTTATGCAGAAGAAGAAAGAATCTTACAATCTGCAGAACTTCAATGAAACACTCATGAAGTACAATAACAAACTAATAAATTAAGAAACTTAACTCATTCATTTAAGACTCAAACAACATTGAAAGAAGTTATATTTAGATGTTACAAAGCAATCAAACAGCAATATAGTTTTAAACATATTATGACTTCATATGATCAATTCAATGATTAATTGAGTCAATGAAACAATTGCATTTCTGAGTACAGAAACAACGTGATTGCACTTAATATTGAAGTCATCACAAAATGTAAAGATATTTATCATGATGAGCAAAGAAATGCGCGAAGAGTTCAGAGAAATCAATGATGCACAGATGTTATGAAGCAGAGAGATTCAGAATGATCACTTGAAGAATCTCATTATTGCTATTATCTTTAAAGAATATCAGAAATATAAAATTTTGTTTAAGAAAGAAAGTGATCAAAAGACATTACTCAAACATCAATCATAAGATCATGAGATTAAGCTTGTTGACAACAAGAAACTCATGAAACAATTTATTTATTTATTGTCAACAGAAAAGCTTGATGCTTTGTGATAATATTTGAAGAAGAACATGTGAAAAGAATTCATTAGAAAATCACAATCATCAGCAAAATATTCAATTTTGTTTGTTTTGAAATTGAATGAAAGTCTAAAACTATGTATTGATTACAAAGCATTGAATAACATCACGATTAAAAACAGCTATTCATTATCATTTATAGCAAAACTGCAAAATAAATTGCAAAGTGCATAATAATTTATGAAATTTGATATATTCAAGACATTTAATTAAATACAAATTAAAGAGAAAGATGAGTGAAAGATAGTCTTTCATACTCGACTAAAACATTATGAATATTTGATCATGTTTTTCAACTTAATCAATGCTTCAGTTATGTTTCAGATCTTTGTAAATAACATACTATAATGTTATCTGAATCAATTTGTCATAGTATATTTGAATGATATATTAATATACTTAAAGACAAAGAAAGAACATATGCAACATGTTAAAAAAGTTCTACAGACTTTGAAGAAAGTTGATTTGCACATCAAGTCAGAAAAAAGTGAATTTCATGTACAAAGTGTACAGTTTTTGAAATTCATAGTCATGTTTCAGAGTTTAAGAATGAACTCAAAGAAGATAAAAGCTGTTACAACTTGATCAATGTCAAAGTCAAAGATTGAAGTTCAATTCTTTCTAGAATTCACGAACTTTTATAAATGCTTTATAAAAAGATACTTTAAAATCATCTTGTCACTTACAAATCTTACAAGAAAGAACATATCATTTGTGTAAATTGAGAAAGCAGAAGAAGCTTTCAAGAAGCTGAAGAAATTATTCATCTTTCAGTCAATACTGATCATGTTTGAATCAGAAAAACTCATTACACTTGAGATAAATGTGTCAGATGAAGCTATTGAAGCATGTATCAATTAATTAAATGATAAAAGACATTTGCATCTCATTGCATTTCACAGTAGAAAGTTTACAGATGCTGAATTGAACTATGAAATATATAACAAGAAACTGTTAGTTATTGTTGATTCTTTCAAATAATGAAGAGTGTATCTGAAAGAATCTAAACATCAAATTCAAGTATATACAGATCATAAAAATCTGTTATACTTTACAATCACGAAAGTTTTAAATTGAAGACAGATTAAATGATCAAAAGAGTTGTTATTATACAACTTTCAAATTCAATATTGAAAGAAATCTGAAAACTTAAAGATTAATGTTTTGAGCAGAAAAGCAAATTACATGACAGATAGATCACAGATAAATCAGACTATCTTGTAAGAGAACTCAGATAATTCAATTGTTTATAATAAATAAAATGCAGCTACTTTACAAATCAACAACAAAGATCTTGAGAAATAAGTAAAGTTAAAGTTAGCGAAGAACTCAGTTGCGCAAGATATTATAAAGAATATTGAGAACAATGCAAACTTTGAAATTATCAATGAAATACTAACATTTTAAGATCTGATCTATGTTTCAACAAGATGCAGATAAGAGATGATAAATGATCATTATAAGTCAATGATACATGAATATCAGAGTTTGAATAAAATCATTGAAAGAATATTTAAAATCTACTATTTCTTGAAGATGAGAAAACAGATAGAAGATATTATCAGAAAGTGCAATGTGTGTATTCATACAAAACACAATCAACATAAACTCTATGAACTTTTGAAAAGTCTCAACATATTGAATCATGTGTGAAAAAGCATAGCTTTGAACTTCATAGTCAAGCTATTTAAATCAAAGAAAAGAGTCATTAAAACAACATATAACTTTATATTGATTATAATAAACAAATTAATCAAGTATAAATACTTCTTATCATATAAGAAAGTAACATTCACAAAAGATTTAACTTACACATTTCTAAGAATAATTGTAGCAAATTATGAATTATCAGATGAGATAATTTCAGATAGAGACAAGTTCTTTACATTGAATTTCGGAAAATTCTTGATGAATCAGTTAAAAATTCATCATAAGTTGTCAATAAATTGATCATCAAGTTGAGTTTTAATATCAATTTTCTGACTCAACTTGAATACTCGATTTCAACATTCTGATTCAATCTGATATTGATCTTAAGTCAATACTCAATTTGAGTTCTTGACTTAACTCATTAAGAAATCGAAAATGACATCAAGAGAGTTAAATATAGAAATTTTTTTGATTTTTCGCCTTTGCATTATCTTTTTGCATTATCTTTTTGATAGAAAGTCATAGTTCTAAAGAGAAACATGAAGAAAAACATAAAGATTGTTTGATAGAAAACTTTGATAGAGAGCTATGATAGAAAGTCATGATGAGAAACTATGAAGACTGTTTGATAGAAAGTCATGAAGAAAAGTCATGAAGAGAAGTCATGAAGAGAAGTCATGAAGAGAAGTCATGAAGAGAAGTCATGAAGAGAAGTCATGAAGAGAAGTCATGAAGAGAAGTCATGAAGAGAAGTCATGATAGAAAAACATGAAGACTATTTGATAGAAAGTCATGATAGAAAGTCATAATAAAGAGTCATAATAAAACATTTATTTATTTATCTTCATGTCTTAACAAGTTGAGTTGAAAATTTCAAATCAATACTCAATTTCAATTTTCTGACTCAACTCAAATACTTAAGTTGAACATTTCAACTTAACTGAAATACTTGAATTAAGAATTCTGACTTGAATTGAGTCTTGACGAGTTGAGTACTCAACTTGAACTCAAATACTCGACTTGACGTGATCAATCTAGTTATTAACAACTTATCATTTGCAAATAAATGAATAAATGAAAAGAATGAATCAGACACTGAAATAGTATCTCAGATGCTATATTAACTATAGACAGAATGATTGAATATAACTACTGTCAGTAACACAGTTAACTTTCAATAGCACAACAACAAAAGTAATCAGCATGTCATTATTCTTTGCAAACTATGAGTTTAAGTCAAAGACTTTTAAGAAATTGCATGAATTTGCACAATTAACTCAGAAAGTTACATTACAGATAAAACAATTGCAGCTGCTACAGAAAGAATTACAGAAGAATATACAGTTTTTTAGCAAGTGCATGATTCTGTATGCAAATAAAAGAAGAGATAGAAAATCTACTTTTAAAAAGAGAGACAAAGCGTATTTATTAAAACGAAACATCAAAATGAAAAAATCAAGTAATAAATTGAATTACATTAAGCTAGAATCTTATAAAATTCTAAAGATCAAAGAATTAATTAACTACAAGTTAAATTTATCAACATTTATGAAAATACATTTGATATTTTATATCTGTCTTTTAAAGTCTGCAGACTTAAATACATTAATTCAAACAGAATCTTCAGAAATTGATTCAAAGAATCAGAACATTGAGTACAAAGTAAAGAATATATTGAATCAATAAAATATCAAAAGTCAATCTCATTAATTAGTCAAGTGAAAAGATTATGAACATATTGAAAAGACTTGAAAATCAGAGAAAAATCTCAAGAACTGTCAAACATTTCTGTGACAGTTTCAGTTGAGAAACTCAGTCAGTCAAAGTCTGATGAAATCTCAATCTGCTTAAAAGATACATCAAAGAGAAGATCATTCAATGATGATTCACTAGTCTTTCTTTCATCTTTCTTGAGCTTGATGATGTTTTAAAACTTTCGTTCAATCATTGTTTATTTTTTATTCTTCAAAAATACAAATTGATTTTGCAAATGAATAACTTTCACAAAGATTTCTTGCATCTGCTTGTGAATGTTCAACAACTCATCAAGAACATGATTGTATTCTGTCTTTATTCTTTTTTACTTCATCATTGAGAAAGTGAGATTGCATTGACAATCAAGATGCATACACTCAATACAATGATTAATTTCATTGTTAATACAGCATTTCTTTTGCAAGTGATTACAGTGTTTACAAGAACATATGACAGCACACTTAAAATTTGTACATTCAAGAAAATCTTTGTGACGTAAGATAAAGTTTTTGATTGTGCAATGAAAAAACATGAAGAAAAAGTGATTTTTAAAACGAAAATCTTAAAAAAGAATTTAATGTTAAAACTCTCTTGCATGAAATTATATAATAAGCAATGATTAAATAATCATTGAGTAATCAGAGTTTTGAAGTGATTATTCTGATTGCTTGAATTAAAAGTGATCACAGTGAGCATGATGAGCATGATGCTCATTTTGCTCATCTTGCTCAAGAATGATCAGAATGATCATTCAGAGCAGAAATGACTTAACATGATTCTTTTATATTTATATAACAATGATTGTTTTCTTAAATAAAAGTTTCATGCTCAACTTATGTAAGTAATCAATACATATTATTGTTTCAATGTTATTGTTATGAGCATATCAAGATTGATAAGACTAAACAAGATTAAAACTTTAATTAATTCACAATGCATGCTAGCAAGTACTCTGTATAATGATTAAAGCTAGTCAATGATCTGATCGAGATCTGACTCAGATTTGACTCAGATATGATTCAACATCTTTTCTTTCATCAACATTTTGTTCATCTACATCATTTTCTTTTTGTGTCATAAACACATTTCTTTTGAGTTTAGTGCAGTCTCTGAATATTACATAAATAGAAGCTTTTGTATCAATCTTCTTCTGTATTCTTAATATTCAGTTATAGCTATTTCTAAAGATCAAGCACTATCAACTCTGATCTTCATTGATTGTATCATTTAAGCATGATTCTGACATTATATTAAGAATTTGTTAATCACACAATACTGATCTCATTACTCATTTAACATACTTGTACAGACAGAACAAGTTTAAAGAAATTCATTTATCTGATGATTGATGCAATCAAAAGACTGAACAATACTAGAAAGTTTGATAAAATCAATAATGAAACTGTTTGAATCATTAGATAACTTATTACTCACTAAGTATGCACAGTTCAAATTGATCAAAAGAATCAATTCATTCTCATGAAACAGATGAGTGAAAATAAGCTGTTCAACTCAATTAAGAGAATCGACAATAAAGAATCTTCGTAAATTGCTTAAGAATCAAATTAACAAATAAATTTCATCTTCTTTATTGAAGATTAAACATCACTTTATACATCTTTCTTCTTCAATTGTTAAGCATCATCATTTGTTCAATTCTTCTTTCAAACAAATCTTATTATGTTTAGTCATTCATCTACTGAAGAATGTTCTGAGAAATTTCAAAATCATTTCTCTCAAATCTCTGATGCTGATTCATCAAAATCACGAACGAAATCATCAAGTGCTGCATCATTCATTCATGAAGATGATGAATCATTTGCTGAAACAATAATACTTTTCATGTTTTATGAAATTTGAAAAGCTTGAAGTCTAGCTCTTGATAAAGAAACAGATCAACTCTACGAGTTAAATAAACAACAAGAAGACAAAATCAAAGAGTTGAAGACAAGATTTCAAACTAAAGAAAACACTTCTTCTGATTTCATTTACTCTGAGCATTTTAAATCTGAAAAAATACCTGATTTTTCACTGTTTACTGATGAAAAGAATTCTACTTGAAAGAACTGATACGAAAAAATTCAGAATAAACTAAAGATCAACGTCAATCTATTTTCTAATGAATGAGTCAAATTGAGCTATGTACATTCTAGATTATTTGATGACGCAGCAAAGATCACTCAAGTCAAATATAAACATGATTGTATCAATCTTTATAAAATCATTGAAGATCTTTTGAAAGAGCTAGCTCAGTTGTTCAATGACTCAAATAAGAAAGTCAACTTTTGTAGAAAATACTACAACTTAATTCAAAGATTTAAGAAATTCAATGAATTTTATACTTAGTTTCAACATTTATCTTTCTATTTAAACTATCATGAAAAGCAACTGATCATTGATCTGAAAGATAAAATCAACTTTCGTCTTCAATTTGTTTGAGTAAATCAACTAGTTCAATCTGATTCTTTAAAAGAAATTCATTTCTATCTGATTCATTTGAATAATGATCAGTGAGTCATTTAAGAGATCAAGAACAAGCTCAAACATGTCAATAATGTTTCAAAGATTATCTTTCATAAAGTGATTGTTGTCATTCAATCAGTTAATCACTTGAAGTCTGATCATTTAAAGTCGTGTGACGCGATTTTAACTAACGTCAAAGAAGTAAACATTTTAGCTGAAAGCTGTTTTGTATGTCATAAATCAAATCATAGCTTTAAGAAGTGTCTTGATCAATCTACTAGAATCAATGCAGTGAACAAAGAATATGATCAATTTAATTTCAATTTGAATTTCGATTTAAAAAACTAGTCATCTCTTCAAAAGTCATCAAAGAAATAAAGATTATATCTTTGTGCAAACTAGATGAAATTCTATTGAAAGAGAATTACTTTGAAAAGTCGTTTTTAATTAGTACTCATCTCATCTTTCAGAAATGATCTTTTAGTCTTTGTTCTTTAATAAACAGTGATTCAGTTATTTACATGATTATACATTTCAATCTAGTCAATAAAGTATGCAAGAAACTAAGAATTTAATTTATATTACTGACAAAAGAGAAGCTAATAAAAGATTATGATGAGAAGATATTTAAAAAGATCATCATTCATAAAATTCTACTTAATCTCATCATTGAAAGTCATAAGAAATTGACTGTATTAATGTTGATAGTTGATATTGATCATCATGAAGTCATTTTGAGTAAGCTTTGAATGAACAAAAACAAAATATTACTGAATATGCAAAACAATGTCATTGTTTTTTTGAATCAATTGAATACTTTCATTTCAGTTTTTTCAATTCTTTTCAATTCAAAGCACTTAAGTTAATTGTGATCAACTTCATCTTCTTCAATCACTCAGATTAAGATCTTTATGATGTTCAAATGACTCATTTTAATCACTGCTCAAAAAAAGTCATTCTTGATTCAAAGCATAAACATTGCTTCGTTTAAAATACTGTTAAATCATTCAAAGAAGAACAAGATTGAAGTCTTTGCTTTATTCATGATGAACATCAATAGAAAAATTATGTACAATACTCAGTGCAATTTGAATGCTTTAAACATTTCTTTAATCAATGAAATGACTCAGAATTTAAAAGACATTAAAGCGAAACTGTCTTTAAAATATCATGAGTTTTTAAATGTTTTTGATTGAATTCAATTGAATAAATTACTCTCTCATTGCTTCTATGATCATAAAATCAAGCTCACTAGTGATTCAACACTTTCTTGCTGTTGAGCATATCAAATGTTTTTTGTCAAACTTTTGAAAGTAAAGAAGTATCTGAATGAGAATTTATCAAAGAGATTCATCACTCTCAGTCAAACTTTTTATTTCTTGTCAATTTTATTCATTCTCAAAGCAAATGAAGATATTCAATTCTGCATGAACTATTAAAAGTTAAATGTCATTTTCAAAAGAAATAAATATTCTTTATCATTGATAAACAAGATCATTGATAAAATAGTAAATTGCAAGCATCTGACTAAATTAAACATCATATCAGCATTCAACAAACTTCAAATGCATTCTGATAATGAGAATTACATCACTTTTATCACTGCTTTAAAAGCATATAAATACAAGATGCTATCATTTAAACTGATTGATAAATTGATCTTCTTTCAACAATATATGAATGACATTTTATGAAATTTTCTGAATGACTTTTGTCAAGTCTATCTAGATGACATTCTCATTTATAGCAAAACAAGAAAGAAACATAAAGATCACGTCAAACTAGTATTAAAATGACTATGCAAAGCTGAACTGCAGATGAATATTTGAAAGTGCAAATTCAATGTAGAAGAGACTGTCTTTCTAGAAATCATTGTATCAGAACTAAATCTTTGTATGAATCTTAACAAGATGACAGTCATAGTCAGCTGAATCACTTTGATCAATTTAAAAGAAATTCAGAGCTTCGTGAAATTTGTTAATTTCTATCATCATTTCATTAAAAACTTCTTAAAGTTAGTCAAATCATTTACTCAGTTGACTGAAAAGAACACATCTTTTGTATGAAATGAAATCTGTGTTCAAGTCTTTGACAATCTAAAGAAACAAGTCAGTTCAATCTCAGTACTTCGTCACTTTGATCTCAAATGACAAGCTATTCTGAAAATCAATGCTTTGAACTATGTAAAAGATGAAATATTATCTCAGTACAATGACGAGAGAGTTTTTCATTCAATGATCTTCTACAGCAAAAGCATGATTCTTGCTGAAATTAATTATCACATCTATGACAAGAAATTGCTAATCATTATTCAATATTTTGAATACTGATGACTTGAGCTGAAATGCACTGAACTATTTATTCAGATGTTCATCAATCATCAGACTTTGAAGATTTTCATAAAAAATAAACAGTTAAGTCAATGATAAATTAACTATTTGAACATTTTATTGAAGTTCAACTTTCAGATCATCTTTAAATCAGGCAAAATGAACATTAAGATCAATGCTTTAATCAGAATGCTTTTAATGAACATCTCTGAATCAGCTCAGCGTCTTGAAGATTGTTTTCAGACTATTCTGATCTCTGATAGAGTCAATGTTTTATCTGTTGAATTGAAAGTAAATCTCTATCAACAAGTATGTATGATCAATTAAACAAATGAGTTCTGCAACAAATATAAACAAGCTATGAACAACAACAAGCTCAAATTTCATATCATTAAACTGAAGAACTGTGAAATCATTGATGACATTCTATTTAGAAAAGATCTACTGTGAGTTTCTGAGAACATGCATATGAAATTACTACAAGAAGTGCATGATCAATCTTCAATCTTTTATCTTGACAATAAATGAATCATTGATCTAGTTCAGCGTTTCTACTATTGATCAGATCATCAAGCTACTATTTGATGATACATTCAAAACTGTCATGCTTGTCAGCAAAGCAAAGTCTTTAGAAATAACATCAATGAACTTCATCATTCTTTCTTGATTTCATAGAAATGCTGAAAAAATATAGTTATGAATTTCATTACTGAACTATCTTTGTCAGAAAATTATAACGTCATTTGCATAATCATATATTGTTTCATCAAAGAACGTCACTATGTTTTCTGTCATTAAGAAGACAATGACATCTCAGTTGAAGAAATAATTTGAATCATGCTATGAAACGTTTATCAACTGCATGATCTACTCAGTTCTATTGTTTCAAACAGAAACTCTCAATTCATATTGACTATGTGAAAAAGTTTTTGCAAGCAACTGAGAATCACAACTAGTTTATTCACAGTTTATCATTCTGAAATTGATGATCAATTGAAATAAATCAATCAGAATGTTGAATGCAAACTTAGAATTTACTGCAATTACATGCAGAATGACTGAATCAAATGAATATTTATGATAGAATTCAGCAACAATTTCAATATTTTCTCAATCACTTCAATGATCTTCTTCTACTTCAATAAAGAATTTCACTCTCAAATGAGTTTCAATTCAAATACTACTGATTACAAAACAACTTGTGAACAACTTGAAGCTAGAAAGACAGATGATATTATCATTTGAATAAAAAAGCTACTGAGCTTTGATCATCAACAATTGAAAAAAATGAAGCTGATCATTGAAGTTTAGATCAATAAACATAAACGAAACATCACATATAAAGTAAATGACTGAGTTTGACTATCTTTCAGAAACGTCAAAACAACAAGACTCTGCAAAGATTTGAAAGATAAACAGTTAAACTCATATCAAATCACTGTTAAAGTGAGTATTTTCTATCATCTTCATTTATCAATCAGCATGAAGCATCTGCATTCAATGTTCAGCTCAAAGCTACTATGATCATATTCAGAAAACTCTCTATCAGAACAACATTCAGAATCACTCAAATCAATCACTATTAAAAATGATGAATATTGAAAGATAAATGATATATTGAACTTCAAACGTTATCAAGATTGAATACAGTACAAAGTCAAATGAAAAAATCTAGATAAAGACAACAAATGATACTATGTCAATAAAGAGAAATTCAATGATTCAGAGAAAGTTTTAAATAAATTTCATAAACTATATTCAAGCAAATCGCGCTAAATATCAAAATAACTATCAATAAAAGTGAGTAAAGAAATTACATTCATGCAAACATGAATTTTCAAAGAGAAAGTAATGTTACAAGCATATCAAGATTGATAAGACTGAACAAGACTGAAGTTTTAATCAATTTATAGTGCACGCTAGCAAGTATTTTGTATAATGATTAAAGTTAATCAACAATTTGATCAAGATCTGACTCAAATTTGATTCAGATATGACTCAACATCTTTTCTTTCATCAACATTTTATTCATTTACATCATTTTCTTTTTATGTCACAAACACATTTCTTTTAAGTTTAGCACAGTCTTTGAATATTGGAAAAATAAGAGCTTTTGTATCAATCTTCTTCTGTATTTTTAATATTCAATTATAGCTATTTTTAAAGATCAAGCACTATCAATTCTGATCTTCATTGATTGTATTATTTAAACATGATTTTGACAGTTATGAATGTGTCAGAATTGATTAAAACTAATCAACAATTTAGTTGAGATCTGATCTAGATTTGACTCAGACTTGACTCAAATATGACTCAACATCTTTTTTCTTTTCTAACATTTTCTAATCAGCTTCTATTGTCTTCTAGATAAACACACTTCTTTATATTACAAATGATCAACAGATTTCTATGATAAACACATTTCTTTGTGTTATAAACATTTTTCAAATCAACATTTTTCTTATGTTTCAACACATCTTCTTTGAGACTAACGTCGATCTGAATAACTACTATATAAAGTGTGTTTTTCTTGTTTTTTGTATTTTCTTTCTTCTGTATTTTTAAAGTTTTAGTTATAACTATCTTTATAAATTAAACATTCTAGTCACGTATGCACTCTGATTAGTTTTTAGACATGATCTCAACATTACTTTAAGAATTCATTAATCACATGATACTGATTTCTATACTCATTTAAATTCACTTGATTGACAATGAAATGAGTATTAAGAAATTTGTGTATTTGATGATCAACAACATCAAAAGACAGAATAACATCAAGAAATTAATAAAATCAATGAAAATATACAATCATGTAATTGCTAAAGAATTTATCGCTCAGTCAATAGCATCAGTTCAAATCAATTAATAGAATCAATGATAAAGAATCTTTATTGATTGCTTGAGAATCACAAAAAAACTCTTTCAAATCAGTAACACTCTTCTTTGAAGACTAAACATTTTAACAAATGATTTCACTATCTACTATTAAGCATCATCATTCGCTTGATCATCAAAATCTTCATCATGATTCAATCATCTGTGAATACTCAACTCAATTTCTTCAAGAGTAATTAAAGTCTCGATTCAATCATTTATCTCAAGTTATCTTCTTATTTATTGAAATTTCTTAGAACTGACTTTGTACAAAAACATCATTAATTCATGTCTCACTTTCAAACATCTAATGAATCTCTGAAAGTCTCTACTCTTTAAGATATCAAAAATGTAAAGCAGTTACAACATTAAGTTAAACAAGATTCAGAAGTTTTTCTAGAAGATTTAAACAATCTTTGAACTCAATAAGATTTAAATGTAAAAGCTTGTGAGTTATTTAATAAAATACTCAGTGAATAAATATAAAAAACTTGTTTCAAGAAAATTAATTAAACAAAAGAATGATTAAATCTAAATCTTAAAAAGCTTTAAAATCAGCTGATGAAATTATAACATCAACTGCAATTAATTAAAGAAGATACTTCTACTTCTTTCATCATGTTCAATTCATTCAAGCAATTTCAAAAGCTTTTGAATTCATCTTTGTTTACTGATGAAAAAGAATTTATTTGAAATGATTAACAAGAAAAGATTCGTGACAAGCTAGAAATCAACGTCGATCATTTTGATAATGACAAAGTTATACTAGTCTACATTCATTCTTGAATCAGCAAAGACATAGTCAAAGTCACTTTAGTTAAACATCAATAAGATTCATTGAACTTTTATTCAATGATCAATGATTTACTAAATGAACTTGCTCAGCTTTACAATGATTCTGACAAAGAAACAAACTTTTGAAGAAAATATGCTAATCTCATTCAAGAAAAGAGCAAATTCAATGACTTTTATTTAATATTTCAACATCTGTTCTTTTATTTAAAGTATCATGAAAAGCAATTGATCATTGATTTACAAGATAAAATAGTTTATCATTTTCATGCAGCTTAAAGTAATCAGCTGATTTAGTCAGAATCTTTTAATGAAATTCATAGTTATTTAATTTGTTTGAACAATGAGCATCAAGTTATGAATGATATCAAAGAAAAGAAATTCTTGATCAAAGTCAGAAAGCAAGTCATCTTTGCTGAGAAATGAAATTCATTGAATCTTTATAAAAAGATTGAAGTCACTACACTTGTTGATCATTTAAAGTTGCATGACGTGATTTTAACTAGCGTTAAAGACATTAATTTACAAGCTGAAATCTGTTTCATTTATCACAAATCAGATCATACTTTTAAAGAATGCTCTGATCAATTGAAAGTCAATGCATTAAAAGATAACAAGTTTAATCAATTTACATTGAACTTTGAGTTCAATTTTGATTCAAAAAAACTAGTTATCTTTTTTAAAATTATTAAAAAGATAAAAATCATATTTTTATACAGTCAAATTGAAGTTTTATTGAAAAAAAACTATTTTGAAAAATCATTTCTGATCAATGCTTCTTTTATTTCTTAAAGCAATTCTTTCAATCTTTGCTCTTTGATAGATAGTGATTTTGTCATTTACATGCTGATACATGATAAATTAATCAATAAAGTATGTTAGAAACTTGAAATACAATTTATATTACTAGCAAAAAAGAAGTTAATATGAGACTATGATGAGAAGTTAGTTAGAAAAACTATTACTCATAAAATTCTACTCAATCTCATGATCGAAAATCATAAGAAATTGACTATGTCAATGCTGATAGTTGATATCAAGCATCATGAAGCTATATTGAGCAAATTCTGAATGAATAAAAATGAAATATTATTGAACATAAAACATGATACTATCATATTCTCTGATCAATTAAATACTTCTATTTCGATTTTTTTGATCTCGTCAAATACAAAGCACTTAAGTTGATCATGATCAACTTTGATCTTTTCAGCAGCTCACAGCAAAACTTTTAAGATGCTTAAGCACTCAGTTTCATTCTTTCAAAAAGAATCATTCTTGATTCAAAACATAAATGTCATCTTTTTTCAAGCATTAATAAAATGAAAAAAGAAGAATCAGACAGAGATTTTTGCTATATTCATTGAAGATATCAATAGAAAAATCATCTACAATACTTAATGCAAACTAAATGTCATAAACATCTTTTCAATCAATGAAATGACTCAGAATCTAGAAGATATTAAAGTCAAGCTATCATTGAAATATCAGAATTTTCTAAACATCTTTGATTGAGTTCAAACAGACAAGCTATTGTCTCATCATTTGTATGATCATAAGATAAAGCTTACTAATGATGTAACATTATCTCACTGTTGAGCATATTGAATGTCTCTTTACAAGCTTCAGAAAGTAAAGAAATATTTGAACGAGAATCTTTTCAAAGAATTTATAATTTTTAGCAAAGCTTCATATTTCTCACTCATTCTGTTTATCTTGAAAGCAAATGAAAATCTATGATTCTGCATTAACTATTGAAAGCTCAATGCTATTATTAAAAGAAATCGCTATTTTCTATCGCTCATAAATGAAGTAATTGACAAAATAGTTGATTGCAAACATCTGACTTGATTGAATATCATTTTGACATTCAACAAATTACAAATGCACTCTGATAGTGAGAACTACACTATCTTTATTATCACGTTAGAAGCATATAAATCAAAGATGTTATTTTTCAAACTTATCAATGATTTTGTCTCATTTCAACAGTATATGAATGACATTCTTTGAAACTTTCTAAATGACTTTTGTTAAGTTTATCTGAACGACATTCTGATTTACAGCAAAACTCAATGAGAACATCAACAACATGTCAAAATGATATTAAATCATTTATGAGAAGCTGATTTACAAGTAGATATTTGAAAGTGCAAATTCAATGTAGAAGAAACTGTCTTTTTAAAAGTCATAGTTTCAAAACAAAGTCTTTGTATGAACTTTATCAAAGTGAAAGTCATAGTTAATTGAATTATGTTGATCAATCTAAAAGAAGTTCAGAGCTTCATGAAATTCATTAACTTCTATCGTTGTTTCATTAAAGACTTCTCAAAGTTAATCAAATCATTCACTCAGTTAACTAGAAAAAACACGTCTTTTGTATGAAATGAAGTCTGTGTTCAAGCTTTCAATGATCTAAAGAAACAAGTCAGCTTAATTTCAATACTATGACATTTTGATTTCAAATGACAAGCTATTCTAGAAATCAATGCATCTGACTACGTCAAAGATGAAATTCTATCACAGTATCATGATGAGAAAGTTCTTCATTCAATAACTTTCTACAGCAAAAGCATGATTTTCGCTGAATGTAATTATCATATCTATGACAAGAAATTGCTAATCATTATTTAATGTTTCAAACATTGAAGACTTAAGCTTGAATGCATTGAACTACTCATTCAGATATTTATCAATCATCAGACTTTAAAAATCTTCATAAAAAATAAACAGTTGACTTGACATCAAGTCAATTATTTAAACATTCTATTTAAGTTCAACTTTCAAATTATATTTTAATCAAACAAAATAAATATTAAAATCAATGCTTTAATCAAAATGTTTCTGATCAACGTTTCTGAATCAACTCAGCATACTGAAGATTACTATCAGATCATTCTGATAGTTGATAGAATAAATATTCTAACTATCAAATCTGAAGTTGATCTTTATCAATGAGTAAAAGATGTCAACAAGATGAATAAGCTTTGCAATGAATATAAACAAGCTATAAGAGAAAACAAGCTCAAGTTACATAATATTGAATTGAAACATTGCAAGATCATTGATGATGTTCTGTTTAAAAAAGATTTACTGTGAGTTTCTGAGAAAATGCATATGAAATTGCTAAAGAAAATTCATGATCTGTCTTTCATTTTTTACTCTGATAATCAAAGAACTATCAATTTAGTTCAATGTTTTTACTATTAATCAAATCATTAAACAACGATTAAATGTTACATTTGAAACTGTCATGTTTATCAATGAAGTAAGACATTTAGAAATGACATTAATGAACTTCTTCATTCTTTCTTGATTTTACAGAAATGCTGAAAAGATATAATTATGAACTTCATCATTGAATTACTTCTATCAAAAGATTATAACATCATTTGCATAATCATATATCATCTCATCAAGAAACATCATTATGTTTTCTGTTATTAAGAAGATGATGACATTTCAGTTAAAGAAATGATTTAAATCATGCTATGAAACATTTATTGACTTCATGATTTATCTAGTTCTATTGTTTCAAACAAAGACTTTCAATTCATATCAATCATGTGACAAAGTCTTTGCAAGCAACTAAGAATCATGACTAGTTTATCAACAGTTTATCATTTTGAGATCAATGATTAATCAAAATGAATTAATTAAGATGTTGAATGCAAATTAAGAATTTACTGTAACTACATGCAGAATGACTGAGCAAAATGACTTTCAATGATGAAATTCAGCGAAAATTTCAATATCTTCTTAATCATCTCAATAATCTCATTCTACTTCAATAAAGAATTTCACTTTTGAATGAGTTTTGATTCAAATACAACTGACTACAAGATAATTTATGAACGTTTTGAAGCTAAAAAAGTTGATGATATTATCATTTGAATGAAATAACTTTTTATCTTCAATCATCAGCAATTGAAAAAGATGAAGCAAATCATCAAAGTTCAAATCAATAAACATAAATGAAACATCATTTATGAAGTAAATGACTGAGTTTGATTATTCTCTAGAAACATAAAGACAACTAAATCATGTAAGAATTTGAAAAATAAACAGCTAAAATCTTATCAAATCACTGTCAAAGTTGAAATCTTTTATCATCTTCATTTATCAATAAGCATGAAGCAGTTACATTTAATGTTCAGTTTAAAGTTATTATGTTCTTATTTTAATGACTTCTTATCAGAACAACATTCAGAATCATTTAAATCTTTCACTATCAAAGATGATGAACATTAAAAGATAAATGACATTTTGAACTTTAAATGTTATCAAGATCAAATACAACATAAAGTCAAATAAATGAAATTAAATTGAAATGATGAATGATACTATGTTGACAAAGAAAAATTTAAAAGCTCAAAAGAAGTTTTAGTTAAATTTCATAAACTTTATTCAGACAAGTCACACTAAATTAAAAAAACAATGAAAAATTTTTGCGTTTCATTTGTTCTATTCATGCAAACATGAATTTTCAAAGAGAGAAATAATGTTATGAATGTGTCAAAATTGATTAAAACTAGTCAATGATTTAGTTGAGATCTGATTTAAATCTGACTTAAACTGTTGCAATCATGCACTTCAAGTTAATTTAACATAAATCATGTCAAACTATCATAAACTAGTATAAAGTTAATGTTAACATGTTAGCAATTTAGCATATTTTCATGAGTAAAACTCATGATGTGATGCATCTTCATTCTTCTTCAGCTTTGAACTTCTAGTTAAAATACACTCATATGCTTCGCTTTATGCAGATTCATAACATTAGTTCAAAACTCATTAATCTTGTTATTGATGTGTAAATGATATAAAAACAAGTTACATCATTCAAACTTGAATCAAAATCAAAATTAGAAAATTGAATTTAAAAAACTTATTAGAAATCAAGAAATTTTTAGAACAAAACAGAAGAACATGAATGCATTGCTTTAAACTAACTTTTTACTGAGTTCATCATCAGAACAAAAGAACAGAAAAACATAAATGTATTGTTTTAAAACTGAAATCAGAAATTTCAGTTAAATTTCAATCAGCAATTTTCTACTCACACAATGATTAAAAGCACAAAATTGAAATCAAAATCAGTGAGCACAACTCATTATGAAACTTAAAATGTTGAAAGAGAATCACTTCTATCACAGAATTAAACAGCATCAGAAGAAGAAAATACAAATGTGTCATTGAATATTAAAGAAAAGAACATGAACATATTGTTTTTTTATCACAAAATGATTAAGATCAGCATCAGCACTGAATTAAATGCTTGAATAAGCACTTATGAAACAGATGATCTCATTGCATTTATCAAGTACATATGTCAACAGCATGACATCGAAATCAAGATTTACAATGACATGATTCAGATGTTGAATGATGTCAACAAGATCAACATTAAATTGAAAGTTATCAACATCAAGTTGAAAGTTACATAAATAACATTGAATGTTGTTGAAATGCATTTACAAAAAGAAATGAAGAAAAAGAACATGATTATACATCATTTAGAAGTGACATTAAGTCAACTAAGCACTTTGATTTCAAAAGATAAATTCTTGAAGTTAATCAAGCTATCTGACTCATTTTTGTTCAAAGATTTGAAACAGAATGTGAATAATTAATTGTTTTGAATGTAAAATAAGCTGAAGATGAACAAGAATCATTTTTCTATTAAAGAAATGAAGATTGCATATGTGAAAAGTTGAGTCAGTGAAACAATGATCAAACACATAGCATTCAGAATGAAAAACATGATCATAAACTCATTTCTTGAAGCAGAAAAGATACTGTCAATCATAAATAAAATGTACAATGATTTCAATTAACATCATACAACTCAATGACAGTTTTTAAAACTGTATTAAAACAAGATCTTCTTTCATGAAATTTGAATAAAATTTCAGAAACTTAGTGCAAAACTAAAGTACAATAACAAAACTTTACTAAATGATTTTCAGCATAAGATTAGCTCAGATTTTCAGCAAGTCATGATCAATAAATGAACTATGAATTTAAATGAATTTATTGACATTTGCATGCAAGTCGATGTTCAATTGATGAAATTGAATGTTTGATCAACTTTCAAGACATCAATGACTTAAATTGCTCGCTTTATTACTAGCATCTTGATGATGATCACTACTGCAATTTCAGCTTCAAACTTTGCATAAAAGAAACTCAGAATATTGAACGTTGATTTTGCTAGAAAGAAGTTGTTTAAAAAAGAACTTTGCTTCAAATGCAAGAAGTCAAAACATAAAATACATGATTATCTTGAATCAGTTCAGATGCATGAAATTGCAGCGAATTTGAAAAATGACTTGTTTTCATCAAAGTAATGATTAAAAGTGATATACTCATATTTTGCTTCATCAGCATGTCTGATGATTCATTTGATTTCAAGTCATTTATTGTTGATGTCATCTTGAGTAGTTTAAAAAAGATATTTAAATCTTTCATTCTGATAAATATTGAAGTCATTGACATGACTTTCATTGATGAATCTTTGATGTCAGAGCTATGTGAATGCTTTGATATTCAATTAATATCGTTGTTAAAATCAAAGTTAATTCAATTGTATGATGAAATCTTTGATTAAAAGTCGATTACATATGCTTTGTATATATTGATCATGATATAAGAACACAAGAATGAAATGATGCTTTTATTGATAATTTGTTTAAATCAATACAAGATAATCATTGAAAATCTTTGATTGAAAAGAAATCAAATGTTGATAAATTCTGCAAATGATTAATTAATATCATTATTGAAGATTCAAACATCGAAATCTGTCATTTTAAAAGCAAGCAGTCAATTAACATTTTACAAATCTGAATCAAACAAGATTTGTAAAATAAAATGAAAGAATTTGAACTCAATTATTACATTAATGATCATCTTGAAGAAACTCATGAATCAGAAATCAGTGAATAAATTTATTGAATCTGCTCAATTCATTGAATCTGCTTTCATAGCAAAGCAAAGCATTCAAGTTAATCTTGATCAACTTTGCTCATTTTAATCAACTGAAATAAAGAAACTCATCAATATTATCATAATCAAAGTTGCTGCATATTGAACTTTAATCAAGAATAAGAAGATCAAGATTTTCTTCTTGATCATTAGTGAAATCAATAAAGCATTTAACTCAGTTGAAGATTTCACAAAACTGAATAAAATAATCTTTATCATGTCATTAAATGAACTGAAAAAGAAGCTTTTAATAATTTATCATGACTTTCTGAATGTTTTTGATAAAGAAAAGACAACGCAATTGTCTTTGCATTAATCATACAATCATAAGATTGAATTAAAAGAGAAAAGTCAATTTTTTAAAAGTTAATTGTATTTCATATTAAACTACAAGTTGCAAAAGATCAAAAAGTATTTAAAAGAGAATTTGAAGAAGAAGTTTATCATACTCAGTAAAGCTTTTTTTGCTTCGTTAATACTGTTTATCAAAAAGAAAGATGATAGTTTTTGCTTTTGCATGAATTATTGAAAATTGAATGCTTTGATCAAAAGAAATCGTTATTCAATATTCTTGATAAACGAAGTACTAGCTTAAATTCAAGACAGTAAGTATCTGACTTAACTCAACATTATCATCATGTTCAATAAACTGCACATGAGTTCAGAAAACAAAGATTTAACTACTTTTATTACTTTCTTCAACATTTACAAATATAGAGTAATGTTCTTCAAATTGATCAATAAATTTGCTTTCTTTCAACATTATATTAATGATGTATTGTTTAACTGTCTGCATAAATTCTGTTAAACATACTTGAATGATATTCTCATCTACAATAAAACATTGAAAAAACATAGAACTTATGTGAAAGAAGTGTTAAAAAAGCTTCATGAAGTTGATTTACAAATAAACATTGACAAGTGCAAATTCAAGATTCAGAAAATCTTATTTCTTGAATTATTGATATTCATCAATGATCTGCAAATGAATTCTTGAAAAGTAAATGTGATTTGAAATTGAAAAGTGTCTTGATTATTAACTCATGTGCAAATCTTTATTGATTTCTGCAATTTCTATTGATGATTCATAAAGAACTTTTCAAAAATTACTTAATTCATAATAAAGCTGACTTGAAAAGATCATTTCTTTGAATGAACAAAGATTTATCAGATGATCTTTGAAAAATTGAAGCAACAAGTGATAACAATTCTCATTCTGAAACATTTCAACTTGATTAAAGAAGTTATTTTGAAAACTGACTTCTTGAACTATGTCAATGACGAAGTATTATCTCAATATGATGATGAAGAAATTTTACATTTAATGATTTTTTATAGCAAGAACATGATTTTTGCAAAATGTAACTACAAGATTTATGACAAGAAACTGCTGATCATCATTTGCTGCTTGAAACATTGATGCTTTGAATTAAAATGTATGAATATTTCAATTAAGATCTTCATTAATCATCTGAATTTAAAGTACTTCATGATCATCAAAGAACTGATTAGATGACAAGTTAAATGAGTTGAGAAGTTATTTAAATATAACTTCAAGATCATATATTAATAGAGAAAACAAAATCTGAAAGTCAATGCGCTGATCAGAATGTCAGACATCAAGTCAGTTGAAGCAAATGATGATCATAAGTTATATCAGCATCAGATGTTACTGTCAAAAGACAGATTTAAACTTCAATCAATGAAAGATGATCAGAAAGTTGATCAAGATTTGACTTAAATCTTGCTCAAATTTAACTCAGAATTTGACTCAGAATCTGACTTAGATTCAAAACTTGAATCAAAAGTTAATTAAAATTTGATCAAAGATATGATTTTTATTCAGAATCAGATTATAGTTGAAAATTAAATGAATCAACTGTATTTTAATATTCAAATAATCATGAAACAAAATAGAAAGACTTGTCAAGATATTGATTTAAACAATTGCAAGATACTTGATGAAGTACTCTGAAAAGATGATAAACTATGAGTTTTTCAGTCAATGATCACTTTATTGATAAGAAAAGCATATAATCTTTTGATCAATGATCATTCTGACATGAATTGAACATTGAACTTGCTGAGATGATCATATTGCTGATCAAAGATGAGAATGACAATCAAGCATTATATTCAAATCTGTTACATTTATCATAGATCAAAAGCATCAAAAGATTGAATCAATGAACTGTTGAAATCATTGCTCATACTTGAACAATAATGACAAAATATATCATTAAACTTCATTATCAATTTATCAGAAAATGATGAAAGCAATGTGATTTTGACAGTTATAAATCGATTGTCTAAGAAGCAATACTATATATCATATTGATCAAATGACAAAGAAATCTTTGCAGAATAAACAGTCAAACTATTGTTGATATGAATCTTCAGAACTCATGAATTATCAAGATCAATAATGTTCAATCATAATTTGCAATTTATATCAATTATCTGAAAGTCTTTATGTTTGAGATTAAACATCAAGATGAAACTATTCATCAATTATCATTCTCAGATCAATAATCAGACAGAAAAAGTGAATCAGAATGTAGAATAATATTTACGAAGTTATTGCTCATATATGTAAGATGATTGATTAATCTGATTATTCATGATTGAATTCATTGATAACAATGTTATTTCATTGTTAATTAAATAGTCAACATTCTTTTTGAATAAAAGTTTTCATTCTTATATGAGCTTCAATTTAAACTTAATTGAATATGAGATCACTTGAGCTAAAATTGAAGCAAACAAAGTCAAAAATATATTCAAATATATGAAATGATTACTAGCATTGATTAAGCAAGTCTTGACAAGAATCAAAGTCATAATGAAGAAATAAATTAATAAACATTAAAAGAAAATAATTTATCAAATAAATGACATGATGTTTTTGAATTTTAAAAACATAATAATTTCACGATCATTAAAAAAGTTAAATGATAAAATGCTAAAACTCTTCAAGATTCAAATTGAGATTGAACATGCTTATTAATTGAAACTATCATTGATTATAAAGATACATTTGAAGTTTGCATTAAATTTGCTGCAACTAAATTCAAAAGAACTTTCTAAATGAACAATGAAATGAATCATTTGACTTTATAATGATCAATGATGAAGATGAATGAAAAATGAAAAATATATTGAATTTCAAACATTACAAATGAAATAAATGACTATAATATCATGTTAATTGAAAAGAATACAACGTTGATTTACATTGATACAACATCAATGAAAGTAAATTTAAAAAATATCAGAAGATTGTAAATGATTTTCATAAATAATATTTAAACAAGTTAAAATAAAAATCAACTTAAGAAAGATTGATTGAACTGTAGCAATGAAAACATTATTAAATGAAGAAAGAAAGTAATGTTGTGATCATGCACTTTAAATTAATCTAACATAAATCATGTCAAACTATCATAAACTAGTATAAAGTTGATGTTGACACACTAGCGATTTAGCGTGTCTTCATGAGTAAAACTCATGATGTATTGCATTTTCTTTCTTCTTCAGCTTTGAATTTCTAGTTAAAATAGGGTTAGGGTTAGGGTTAGGGTTAGGGTTAGGGTTAGGGTTAGGGTTAGGGTTAGGGTTAGGGTTAGGGTTAGGGTTAGGGTTAGG
>JAABUT010000994.1_pt1 | contig 36313 bp, 24 predicted proteins | sample 5559281 | NCBI WGS metagenome assembly JAABUT01 (sample SAMN10711880, study PRJNA513359) | rock metagenome | isolation source: Antarctica rocks | place: Antarctica: Victoria Land, Ricker Hills nord | collected 2016-01-04 | reverse complement strand
TTCTGCAAGTGGTATGGTAATAGTCGCTTCGATTCTCAAAAAGAATCAATAAATTCAATATATTGATATTATTTTTATAAACACTCTGTGGAAAACCAACAACTTGAAATAAACCTGAGTAGTTACAGTTTCTGCTTCACAATCTTCTTTTAGATTTCTTTATCTTTTACAACCTTATACTGTGTTGTATCAAAAGAACCAGTAAGTGTCGGAAAGGTGTCGGAAAAAAAATAAAAAAGGAGATACGACAATCGTAGCTCCTTTATTATCAGTGGGCCCACCAGGATTTGAACCTGGGACCCCCTGATTATGAGAAAAGCAGTATGAAGTTCGACTAATCGAGATATAGAAATCTACAATTGTATGCAAATTGGGAAATGAAAAGTGGTTACAATTAATGTAACCACTTGATTATCAAAAGTGACCGCGTAAGGATTCAAACCTTAAACCTTCTGATCCGTAGTCAGATGCTCTATTCAATTGAGCTACGCAGCCAATGCGTTCCTTTTCCCGTTAAAAAAAATCGATTTGGGGTGCAAATATATACGTTATTCCCTTTTCAACCAAAAGCTTCCTAATAAATCTATTATTATAAATGTGGAAAAACAAAGCAGTATTTTAAAATCATAATGTTGTTTTTAACACAAATAACAGAAATTTAACGGGTAAATTAATAAACGCCTTTTTTTGCTTTGTCTCATAATTAATCTTTAACTCACTATTATTATAATATACATTTACCCCGAAGCTTTGTTTTTTTGACGTTATTTAAATACATAATTGTACTGGGTATAGCTATCTCCGCTGTTGCAACGTCGTGGTCGCAACCCTATAGATATTCAAATCTCCGAAGCAAAAAAATTTCTGTTTCTTCACCAAAAGCAGTTGATAGCCTGAGCATTGTTCCAAAGACTTTTTTTGTAAAGGGATACGATACTTCTTTTTATAAACTCGATGAAATAAATGCAATTGTTACCTGGAAAAAAAATATACCCTCCGATAGCGTTGAGATTTTTTACCGGGTATTTCCTTATCGTTTAAATGCAGTTGCGAAAAGGTTTACCTACGATAGCGTAATGAATAATTTTATTGCACAACGCAAAATTTTTAATAACAAACAGGGAGGAACAAACAGTTTATTTGATTTTGGAACAATGAATTACAATGGCAGTTTTGGACGGACTCTGAGTTTTGGAAACAGTCAGGACGTTGTTGTAAACTCCCAGTTTAACCTGCAGTTGAGCGGATTGTTAGGCGACAGTATACAGATTGCCGCAGCTATTACCGACAACAATATTCCCATTCAGCCTGATGGCACCACGCAGCAGTTGAATGAATTTGATCGCGTATGGCTTCAATTTAAAAAAAATGGCTGGGAGGTTAATCTTGGTGATATAGACTTACGCCAAAATAAATCTTATTATCTCAACTTTTACCAGAGACTCCAGGGAATTTCTTACAGCAATGTTTCTAACATTGGAAAAAATGGATCGAACAAAATACTGACAAGCGGAGCAATTGCCAAAGGTAAATTTACAAGAAATATTTTTCAGGGTGAGGAAGGTAACCAGGGACCTTATCGGTTGAAAGGGGTAAATAACGAAATATTTTTTATTGTGCTTGCAGGAACAGAAAAGGTTTTTATTGACGGGCAACTGCTGCAGCGGGGAGAAGACCAGGATTATGTAATTAATTATAATACTGCCGAGATCGCTTTTACTCCCCGTCGGATGATTACAAAGGACAGCCGCATTCAGGTAGAATTTGAGTACGCAGAGCGCAGTTTCTTAAACTCAATGCTGTACGCAACAGATGAACTGAAAGTAAATAAAAAACTTACCGTCAACATTGCGGCTTACAGCAATGCAGATGCAAAAAATTCGCCTGTTAATCAGAATCTTGATACAAAGCAGCGGCAATTTTTGAATAATATAGGAGACAGCATTCAATATGCTTTTTATCCGACGGCAACACCCGATACTTTTTCTACAGCTAAAATTTTATATGCGCAAACAGATACTTTAATCAGTGGCAACAGCAGCAAAATTTATGTATACTCTACGAATAAAGACAGCGCTAAATATAGTTTAGGATTTATAGAAGTTGGCCCCGGAAAAGGAAATTATGTTCCTGATTTTAACGGAGCAAACGGAAAAGTATACCGGTGGGTAGCACCGGTAAATGGAGCGCTGCAGGGAAATTATGAACCGGCGACGTATCTCGTAACGCCAAAAAAGCAACAGGTTGTAACAATGGGTGCAGTATATGCTATAGATGACAAAACAAATTTATCAACAGAAGTTGCTATGAGCAATTACGATGTAAATGCTTTTTCGGATAAGGATAAAGGAAATAATAAGGGTTTTGCAGGAAAAATAAATGCAGATCGTTTAATTAATTTTCATACTAATAATGGTAAGTTATTACAATTGAAAACAGTTGGCGGATATGAAGTAACTGACAACAACTTTCACCCGGTGGAAAGGTTGAGAACAGTGGAATTTTATCGGGACTGGGGACTTGAGTTTCAACCCGAAGCTGCTGCCGAACATTTGCCTTTTGCAGATTTTGAATTATCTGACTCTTCCGGTAATTCTTTACGTTATCAATCTTTTGCTTATCTGCGTAGCGATGGTTATAAAGGTTTCCGGCAGCTTCTTACTAATGACCAGAAAATAAAAGGCTGGCAAATGAGAAGTATTTTTAACCTTACTAATTTTCAATCACTGAATAATAAAGGTTTTTTTCTCCGCCCTTCTGTTGATATAAGCAAGGTTTTTTCTAAATTAAATAATTATGTACTTGGTGCAACTTATGCACTGGAGCACAACGAAATACATGATCGTCTCTCCGATACGGTTTCATCTGCCAGCTTTGCTTTTACTACGGTTTCAGCGTATATACGTTCTAACCAGGCAAAGGATAATCGCTGGGCTTTGAGTTACTTTAGGCGAAGTGATCAAAATCCTTCTTTTAAAAAACTCGAACAGGTCGACAGAAGCCATAATATAAATCTAAGTACAGAGCTATTATCAAACAGTCATCACCAGTTTAGATTAAATGTGACTTACCGGCAATTGCAGGTAACTAATAAAGCATTATCTAACCTGAAACCGGAGAATACAATTTTAGGTCGCGCAGAATATGCAATTAATGAGTTTAAAAGATTTGTAGCAGGAAATGTTTTATACGAAGTCGGGGCAGGGCAGGAGCAAAGGAGAGATTTTAGCTATATTGAAGTACCCGCAGGTCGTGGAGAATACGCATGGAATGATTATAACAAAGATGGCATTCCCCAGTTGAACGAATTTGAAATAGCGCTATTTCCTGACCAGGCAAAATTTATTCGTGTATTTACCCCAACCAATGAATTTGTAAAAGCTAATTATACACAGTTTAATTACAGCATAACCCTGAATCCTAAAACCATTGCCAACAGGTTTACAAATAAAAAATTTGGGAACTTTATCGGCAGATTTAATTTTCAATCTTCTTTGCAAACAGCCAAAAAAGAACTGTCAAAAGGGGAAGTGGTTTTCAACCCTTTTAAAAAAGTACCCATAAACGATACCTCATTGCTAACGCTTACTAATGTGTTTACTAATACATTTTCTTTTAACAGGTTTAGCACAAAGTGGGGTTTTGATATCAGCAATGGGGTGAATTATAATAAATCGCTTTTGACGTATGGTTTTGAAAGCAGGAAATTAAATGACTGGACTTTGAGAGGAAGATGGAATCCTATGCGTAACTATACTTTTGAAATTATTCAAAAAAATCAAAATAATTCTTTATTCACTCCAAAATTTGATAATCGCAATTATAATATCCGGACAATACATACCGAACCACGCTTTACATTTACCAGCGGAACGAACTACCGTTTATCTGCGGGTTATGAGTTTAGTCAAAAGAAAAATGGAATTATTTTCGGTGGCGAAAAGTCTGTAAGTAATTCTTTGAATGCGGAAGGGAAATATAACGCGGTCAATAATACAAGCTTTACAGGCAGACTGACCTATACAAATATTAATTACACCGGATTGCCTAATACCACCGTCAGTTATATAATGCTGGATGCCTTGTTGCCGGGAAAAAATATTTTATGGAATTTCGATTTGACCAAACGCCTTGGTAACAATCTTGAACTTAACTTTCAATATGAAGGAAGAAAGCCGGCAGAAACAAGAACAATACACATCGGTCGTGCTTCACTGAGAGCTATTTTATAAATAAAAAAAGCAGAAGAATTTTCTCCTGCTTTTTTTTGAATCATTTATTTATGTTTAACCAAATAATCCGCCTTTCTTTAAAGTTTTTTTGCCTTCGCCAATTTTAAAACCGTTGTGATACACTTCAATTTTGTATTCACCTAACTGGTATTTTCCTTCCTGTTTCCAATCGAAGCTTACTGTAGATTTTTTTCCCTGTTCGTAAGGTATGGTTACTTTGTTAGTATAAGCTCTTGAACCGCTATCACGGGTATCAAAAGTGCCGCTTTCGCTGGCCATTGTTACGGGTCTGCCATCAGGGGCTGTAACAGTTACAAACAAATCTTTGTTACCTGTAGTTGCCACCCTGTTTTCATCTACGTCAAAAGATACACGAAGCAAATCAACTCTTTTTGCGGTTGTTGTTTCTTTCTCTTTTCCATTGCCTTTTACATGAATAGGTGTTATATTCAGATTACTTGCATGAAGGGTAGAAGCAACATCTTCCACCTCTTTGCGGGCGGTTTCTGTTGTTGTAAGATTTTCTTCCAACTGTGTTCTTTCAGTGCTTAATTGTTGTTTTTCTGTATTCAGTCTTTTATTAGTTGTTGCAAGCTGTTGGTTTTCGTATTTCAGCTTTTGTATTTCTGCATACATATCATCAATGCGCATGTTCAACTGGTTAATTAAACCTCTTGCCCTGTCCAGTTCGGCGGCAGTTGCATTTCTCTTGCTTGTAATAGAAGTGATCTGTTTTTTCAGGTTATTGATTTCTGATTGTCTTTCAGCTAAAGCGCCGGTAAGTTGGGTATTATTACCGGTTGCTGAGTCAAGACGGGCTAAAGCATCATTATACTCGGCCTGCACTTCGTTGCGCGCAGAGTCTACATTAGAATATTGTGTCTGCAATTGATTAATTGATTCATTCGTTTTACTTTTATCGTAAATAATATAACCCCATGTGCCTAACAGGGCGGCTATCAAAATGCCGTAGATTATTTTACGATCATCTCTTTTAGGAGCGGGTTCCGGATTTGTTGCAGAGTATTCAGCGTTGTAGGCCATAGTTGGTTTATTTTAGTTTTTATAAAAGAAATTTATTTTGATTATTGTAAAGGAAATTTATTTTGAATATTATACAATCACTGTCTGATCTATTTTTAATAGATATAGAAACTGTACCGCAATATAGTAATGCTGATGAACTGCCACATGAAGGACGCAAGCTTTTTTTCGACAAAATTTCAAAAACAATGCCAGAAAATTTTGATGATAAAGAAGCGTATAAACAAAAGGCCGGAATACTGGCAGAGTTTGGTAAAGTAATTTGCATATCTGTCGGCTTCTTTTATAAAGATAAGGCCGACCGGGTCTGTTTAAGAATTAAGAGCATTTCAGGCCATGATGAGAAGGTTTTATTAACAGAATTTATTGAAATCTCCAACAAGTTTTTCCGGCATAAAAATAAGCTGCAGTTTGCAGGGCATAATATAAGAGAGTTTGATATTCCTTTTTTATGCAGGCGAATGGTTATAAACCAGGTACCATTGCCCGCTTTTATGCATATACATGGTGCGAAGCCGTGGGATATAAGTATGACAGATACACTGCAATGGTGGAAGTTTGGTGATTATAAAAATTATATTTCGCTTCACCTGCTTGCAAATATACTTGGCATCTCCACTTCCAAAGACGACATCGACGGGAGCATGGTGCAACATGTATATTATAAAGAAAATAACCTGCAGCGAATTGTAAATTATTGCCAGAAAGACGTTGCAGTAGTTGCACAGGTTATTCAACGGTTTAAAAATTTACCACTGATAGAACCAGAAAATATTTTTATAGCGGAATGAGAAAGATTTGATGGAGACTTAGAAAACAGCTTTTGTTATTTTTATATCACTTCTTAAAAAACATTTTTTGCTTTCTGCTGTTTAACTGCAGCTTTATTTCTTTTTTGAGTAGGGGGTTTAGGTTCACAATCTTTGGAATAAAGATCCCAGGGATGCTGCACCATCAATGCATCAGTATAAAGTGTGGCAGCGTCAGCACTTTCTGAAAAATTTGCGCACACTTTTTTCATCACATCAGCATACAAAAGATTGCAAAAACACTTGTATTTAAAATGAAAAAGCTGTCTGAAATGCAGAGAGCTTTTTCATTTTACCTTTATTGAACTAAAGCTGCTTCAATAACTGGTTTCCAAAGTTTTCATAGTCAGCGTTTTTTGCTTCTTTGGCAAGCTCAATTGTTTTCATTGCGCTCGCCTTAGCCCCGGCTTTATCCCCCATGTCTTTCTGAATTCTTGCTTTTTGCAAAAACATAAAAAATGCTGTCGGATTTTCTGCTGTGGCTTTATTTATATACTCTAATGCCTTCTGGTAATTCTTGTCATAATCATAATAAAAATTTGCAGCCTGGTAATAAGGCTTTTTATCTCCCTGCAAAGCTGCCTCTAACTGAATGCGTATACGGTCTTTAATATTTGTGGTGATTGGAACGGCAACATCGGTATTGCCCCATATCAAATGTAATTCGCAGCTTTCATTTTTTAAATTTGCAAATTGCATGGTAAAAGTTTCAATTTTATTTTTTGTAGCAGCAGCAGGGGCTTTTAAACGAACGATATCATCACTTTCTTTGAAACCTTCAGAACCGGGATAAGCAGTTCCTTTGCTAAAAACCACATCCCATTGACCCGCATTTGGAACAGTATATATTACATAACTTCCGGTGTCAATATTTTTTCCACCAATAATTACCTGGTCAGAAAAATGAATTTTTGTCGCTGCATTTGCTCCCGTTCTCCATGGTTTGTTATACGGTGCAAGCTCACTTCCGATGGCTAAAAGCTGACGACCTTTTATACCAGGACGGCTATAAATTAATTCTATTTTACCCATACCAAAGTCCTGTATAATTGTTTGGGTAGGGCTTGGTGCAGGCATTGTCACCTGCGCATTAGCGGTAGCGGCAAATAAGGAAACAGCAATAACGGCAATCAAAACAATCTTTTTCATAGTCGAAATTTTCACAAACGTACAGCAAGAAGTATGAATATAAAAGGTAAATAAAATAGTTGTGTAATTAATAGTCACCTCTATCCCGGGACTTAGTAAGGTTTTTTTATCGTAACAAGCTTAATTGATTAATACTTCTAATAATATATCTTACAGAAATGCTTTCGCATAATTTAAACAAATTAAACAAACTCTAACAATTATTGTTGAAATATGTATTCTTTCAATAATAGCAGGTATGGTTTTCGAGTAAATATAAATTGTAATTAATTTAAAATACAAGAACAAATATGTCTTCCCCAATAGCTGAAGATACTATAGCAGGTATTTCCAAGCGTAGAATCAGATCCATCCTCAAAAACCCGGTTAAGACTGCTGAAGCAGTAAACCTCGTGTACATGAACGATAATGTGCCAGGTATAGAAAGGGTAAAAACAAATGGGGGTTTTGAATACCAATACCAGGGAGAAAAAGTCACAGACGAAGAAACATTATTAAGAATAAAAAAGCTTGTTTTGCCTCCTGCCTGGATAAATGTATGGATTTCTCCTAAAGAAAATAGTCACCTGCAGGCCACCGGCATAGATATAAAAAGCCGGAAACAATATAAGTACCATGCATCGTGGAATACCTTGAGAAATCATACAAAGTTTTACAGGCTTTACCAGTTCGGAATAGTGCTCCCATCGCTAAGGCTTAAAGTGGAAAAAGATCTTTCTCTGCCGGGATTACCTGTAGAAAAGGTTTTAGCAACAGTAGTCAGTCTTATGGAAAGAACGAATATACGAATTGGAAATTGTTCTTATGAAAAAGCAAATGGCTCTTACGGTATTACTACTCTCAAGGACAGGCATGTAAAAATTAACGGTACAAGCATTAAGTTTTCTTTCAAAGGAAAAAAGGGTGTATACCACGATATCAATATTAAAAGCACCCGTCTGGCGCGTATAGTAAAAAAATGCCAGGATATACCTGGAAAAGAACTTTTTCAATACATAGACAATGATGGTACGCGAAGGGGCATTGACTCGGGAATGGTAAACGACTATATAAAAAGTATAGGTAACGGAGATTATACTGCTAAAGATCTTAGAACTTGGTCAGGAACGTTACATGCCCTTTTGGCTTTTAAAGAACTTGGGTTTAGTGAAACACAAACGCAAACAAAAAAAAATATTGTAGCAGCATTAGACATGGTTGCAGAAGCACTTGGAAATACACGTACTGTTTGTAAAAAATATTACGTACATCCGCTCATTGTTTCTTTATATGAAACAAATACCCTTGAAAAATATTTGAAACATATAGATAAAATTGAGGAGGACGATAATAAAACAGACCTCACCAAAGAAGAGAAACTATTGCTGGAGATTTTAAAATCTAATTAAAAAGGCAGTTTTAAAATTTTATAAAAGTACCAGAATGAAATCCAGGAACATCAAAGAAATGTATGCACATTACCAATGAACGATAAAATCATAAGATGAATATGAGTTGATACTAAAGAAAAAAGCTATTTTAAAAATAGCTTTTTTCTTTAGTATCAAAAACGGTTATTAAAGTTACTTGTATTTAATCAACGGATATATAGGTGAATCAGGTGGAGTATTTTTTCTAAAAAGCGTAATTCCTTTAGAAAGCAAGCTATCAGGATCTTTATTTTCGAGTTTTGTGAGTTGATGATTCACTATATTTTGTACTGTTTTATCCAAAGATTTTTCGGATAAAAATTCTACAGCTTTTTTGGATGCATATCCCAACATAAACCCTACAACTGTATTTACTAAAGTTCTTTGAACTTCGGGAGTTTCCGCTGCATAGCTAAAGGTATTTTTAATTACTCTTTTTGGGTTGAGATTTTCTTTTACCTCAGTGTAATTGTCCTTTAGCTCCTCTTCATTAAGCTTAACTTTTCTTTCAAGTTCTTTTATAGCCGACTGCAATTTATCGCTATTGGTAATATCTTTACTATTTGCCATCCTTATAAGAATTTACGTATGAACATTCCGATTATTGGTGCCTTGAAGAACTTATTTCTACCTTTAAATAAAACAAGTCCGGCGATTGCATATAACACTGCCAAAATAAGGAAGCCTAAATACGCTTTACCAAGCAAATCTCCTATCAGCAAGGCTATACCTATATTAAGCACAATAAAGAATATAAGAAACACAATCAACAACGCAACACCAGTAATCACTAATGATGCAATATTGGAAGTTTTATCAATCAACTTCAATTTAAGTAATTCAATCCTGTTGGCTGCGTACTCCTGAGATTTGCCGAATAGAGACTCAATTAAAGTTAACGTGGACTGTCTGTTCATAGCTGGTTTTTAATAATCGCCGGAACTTGTTTAACACAAGTGCTTATAAGAGAGATTTATGATTGATAAGATGATGCTTTATCTGCTGTTGCCTGAGCGCCATTTGCCGTTGCCTGAGCTCCGGAAGCCACTGCTCCTGCCGCATCATTTTTTAGAGCATTTGCAACGCTGGTAGCTTTGGCTTTACCTTGCTCAATAAGGTCAGCAGCAGAGTCTTTTACAGTCTCATACTTATCTGCAAGACCGTCAACAAACTCACTGAATTTGTCTTTTAAGTTTTGCGATACATCTTTACTGCTATCTGATATTTTCTTTCTTGTTTCCATACCTTTATCAGGAGCAAATAAAACTCCTAAAATAGCACCTGTAGCAGCACCTGCTAATACGCCTAATAAAACTTTTGATCCTGAATTCATAATAATGGTTTTTAATTGTAAATAATATTTAAACGGGATTGTAAAGGTATTTTAAAAAAATAATGCCAAAAATAATAGTTACAGGCTTATTAATAAAACCAACATAATAAATGAGTTATAAGAAATTTGTGGAATAATTTTCCCATGAGAATATTGATTTTAACATATTTAATTTTGTCGGTTAATTAAACTCTAACCGTTCTGGCATAAATTTTTATTATAAGGAGGAACCTGACAATTTTCTCATTTTATTTACTCTTGAGAAAGAAAGGTTAATTCATATTTTTTACAAACAATATATTGAATAGGAAACAGAAAGGCAATAAGTAATTACTTTATAAAAAAGATAGTTTTTATAACAAACTTAAATTAATACTTTGGAATTAACAGGGGCTATTGGCATAATAGCTGGCATTTTTACTTCGTCATCGCTACTGCCGCAACTAATTAAAATTATAAAAGAAAAAAAGGTTGAAGAATTATCGATAGGCATGTTTATAACATTAATGATAGGTATATTAATGTGGATTTGTTATGGCGTATTGCGAAAAGATATGCCTATTATTGTTTTCAATAGTTTCTCTGTGTTACTAAATATTTCTATACTTTTTTTAAGATTTAAATACCGCAACAACAAATGATACAACTTACTGGCATTGTTTTTAGGCATTATTAGACAATTATAGTATTGTATCTTTTTAGCAATAAGATTTATATTTCAATACGTGGAAAATAATAGCAAGAAGAAGAGTAAACCTTTTGATAAATTTTCAGCAACTGTTACAAAAATCACAGGCTCTTCATATTCATTTATTGTTGCAGTTTTTTTAATAGTTATCTGGGCCTGCACCGGGCCAATATTTCATTTTTCAGATACGTGGCAGTTAATAGTAAATACAGGAACGTCAGTTGTCACTTTTTTAATGGTTTTTATCATTCAGCAATCACAGAATAAAGATACTATGGCGCTGCAGTTAAAATTGAATGAATTAATTGCAGCAAGCAGTAAGGCAAGTAATCGCTTAATTAACGTTGAGGATCTTACCGACGACGAATTGAAACAATTGAAAAAGTTTTATTGCGACCTCGGCGAGCTTGCAGAAAGAGACAATAATCTTTTTGCTTCTCACTCTGTAGAGGAAGCTAAAGAGATTCAGCATGAAGAAACTAAAATTTTACGGTTCGATTCAAAAAAAAGGTAAAAAATAAATTTAATAAAATAATTTAAATTAAAAAAACTTATGAGGAAGAATGCAATAATTGCAATGCTTTTTTTAGCAGGTATTTTTTTGTTCTCAAGCTGCCAGGCTATAGGAGATGTTTTTAAAACAGGCGTGTGGATAGGAGTGATTATCGTAGTGCTCATTATAGCCCTGGTTTTATGGCTTATTGGAAAAATGAGAAGATAAGCTTTTTTTTTCTAAATTCAATCGTTACCGCGAATCACATTTTTTAGTATCTAACAACTTAAAACTTAACCAAAAATGGCAAGATATTTTTTAGCCTTCTCTGAAAAGGAATACCACCTTAGCTTTCAGGGGATTTTAAAAAAATTCAACTTTTCTTTTTTGCCTCTTTGGTTCTGGCTTGTCCAGGTTAGGTTTTAGCTGTAAAGAGTTTTAAAAAAAATTCTTATAACCACATTTCTGTAAGGGAAAATGGAATTTTTAGATTTGGATTATTATATCCTCTTGAAGGATTATTTCTCCGCAAATATAACTTCCACTTGTTTTTTCTGTCTTATTACAAAAAAACAATTTTAGTGCAGATTTTTACAATTGTGTTTTTTATTTTGTAAAAACGTTTATTTTGTAGATTAAAGATGAAGTATGGGCTATGGAAGAAACTAAAACTCACTCAAAAAAAAGATCGCTGCTTGCAAAAACAGGTCGTGTATTTGGCTATATTATACTCTCATTGATAGCGCTTATTGTGTTGGTGCTGATAGCGATTCAAACTTCGCCGGTGCAAAATTTTGCAAGAAAAAAAATTGTCTCATTTCTTGAAAATAAATTAAAAACACGTGTTGAAATAGGCAGACTTGATATTGATTTTCCAAAAATGCTGGTGCTTGATGGAGTGTATATTGAAGACAAAATGAAAGACACCCTTATAGCAGGCAACCAGTTGAAAGTGGATATTGACATGTTTAAATTGCTTAGCAAGCAAATTCAGATTAATGAAATAAACTTAAACGGCATCACTGCAAAAATCAAAAGGCAACTACCGGATACTATTTTCAATTATCAATTTATTGTCGATGCCTTTGCCTCACCAAAAGACACTACGGCAAAAACAGATACCTCCGCCATGAAAATGGCAATTGATAAAATAATTGTTGATAAAACCCGACTTGTTTACTTTGATGTAGTTACCGGTAATGACGTTGATGTGTATCTCAATCATTTTGATACACGGATAGATACCTTTGATCCCACCAATCTTAGATACGATGTGCCCAGCATTACATTAAATGGCTTCAAAGGAAGAGTGCGTCAGACGAAACCGCTGGCAGTAACTGCGGTAGTTTCTAATCCTGATTCTGCAGTCAGCAATGAACCTGCGAAATTTATAAATTTTACCAATAAACAAATCCTTTTCAGCGATATTAATCTTGATTATAGTAATGAGGTTTCAGCAATGACAACTCAAATTTCTTTTAAAAACCTGAACATTCATCCTCAAAGCTTTGATCTTAAAAACTCAGTTATTGCCATAAAAGACGTTGAACTGAACAACCTGGACGGATTTTTAAAAACAGGCAAGCAGGCCACAGCTAAAGTTGTAAAACTAACTGATGAAAATGCAAAAGAAGTAGCTACACAATCAATGCCATGGAAGTTTACTGTAGGGGCAATGAGATTTAACGGCAACAACTTTAAATATGACGATGATACCAAACCCAGGTTAGCCAAAGGAATGGATTACGCTCACATGGATATAAAAGATCTTACGCTTCATGCAGATAATTTTTTATTTCACAATGATACTATAGCTGCAAATATTACCGAAGGTCAAATGAAGGAAAAAAGCGGTTTTGTGCTTAATAAGTTTCAGACCAATGTAGTTTATACTGATAAAGGTGCTTCTTTGCAGAATATACTGATCCAAACTCCCGGATCAGAAATAAAACGAAGCGCTGTTATACGTTACCCTTCTCTTGCAGCTATTCAAAAAGATATGGGATTGCTGGAAATGAATATCAACATCGATAACAGTTACCTGCAGGTAAAAGATATTTTGACTTTTATGCCTTCGCTTTCTTCACAACCGGCATTCAAAGATCCTTCAGCCAAACTATATGTCAATACACTTTTGCGTGGAAGCATGAGAAACCTGGTAATAGATCATTTTCTACTAAAAGGCTTGCACCATACAGACGTAGATGTATCGGGAACTGTAAGTAATGCTATGGATGCAAAAAATGCAAGTGCAGATTTAACCATCAGAAAGTTCAATACCAGCAGGGATGATATTATGTCTTTAGCGCCTCCCGGAACGCTTCCAAAAAATATCAGTTTACCGGAAACGATGGCGCTCAATGGAAGGATAAAAGGAGGCATGAAAAGACTTGAAATCCAACAGTTTCAGTTCACAGATTCGCGCAATACTAATATAGATCTTGCCGGCGTAATCAATAACGCTGCAGATACAAAGAATGTAAATGCCGATATTACTATCAGAAAATTTAATATCAACAGAGAAGAAATTACCGCCCTGGCTCCCGCGGGAACTATTCCCCAAAACATTAGTTTGCCGGAAACTATGTCTCTCAGCGGAAGGATAAGAGGCGGTATGAAAAGACTTGATATCAACCAGTTTCAATTCAGAGATTCACGCGGTACTAATATAAATATTTCGGGCATCATCAATAATGCTGCGGATGCTAAAAATGCAAATGCTGATTTGACTATAAAAAGGTTTAATATCAGTAAGGGTGAGATTATAGCATTAACTCCTGCAGGAACTCTTCCTAAAACTATCACCATTCCTAACACTATGTCTTTAACAGGCAAAATAAAAGGAGGAATGAAAAGCGCGTTTGCAGACCTTGTCTTAAATACTTCTCTTGGCTCTGTAGCAGTAAATGGCAAAATAACCAATCCAACAGATTCGATAAATGCCACTTACAATGCAACCATTTCCACTACCAATTTAAATTTGGGGACAATAATGCAACAGCCTGACACTGTTATGGGAAGTTTAACAGCAAGCTTTACTGTTGACGGGCGTGGATATGATCCTGAAAAGGCAAATGCAACTGTAAAAGGCACGATCACCTCAGCAGAACTAAAACAATACACGTATAAAAACCTGGATGTAAATGCATCAATAGCAGATCAAAAATTCACTGCCAATGCAAATATGAATGATCCTAATATTCATTTTGCTATGCAGGCACAAGGTACTATGGGCGGGAACTTGCCTGGTTTTGTTGTAAATGCTGATATTGACAGCATAAAAACTTTGCCTTTACACCTCACTCCCAATGCAATAGTTTATCACGGTAAAATATCTGCAAACGTTCCTGAGTTAAATCTTGATGCATTAAACGGGGAAATAAATATTTTGAATTCTGTGTTGATAATGAATGGCCAGAGAATAACAATGGATTCTATATCGCTTGTTGCAAGAAATGTAAACAACGAAGAAGTTATTGGTCTTAAAACCGACTTTGTTGATGCAGTTATCAAGGGCCAATACAAGTTGCAGCAGATGGGTGATATTTTTATGGAAGCTATTCAGCCTTATTATGCCATAAGTCCTCCTGCAGCCAACCCGGTAAATATCGATCCGTATAATTTTACAATCAACGCAACTGTGATCGATCACCCGACACTTCATGGACTCGTACCTGCCCTCAAACGTTTTGATGGCCTTACACTTAAATCAAATTTTTCAAGCAGTGATGGGTGGAATGCAAATATTTCTGTCCCTTATGTTTTATACGGAACTAATGTTGTAGATAATTTAAAGATGAATGCACGAACCGGAAACAATGCTCTTAATATAACGACCAATGTTAAACAGGTTGCCGCAGGTACAAGTGTAGTTTTGTATTATCCGGCTATAGCAGCAAATATTTCTAATAACAAAGTAGATTTTGATATATCAATAAAAGACAAAACATCAAAGCTGAAATACAGATTCGGAGGTTTGTTTGCACAGGAGCCAGACAGTGTATTTACTTTCTCATTAAAACCCGGCGGTCTGCTGTTAAATTATGATCAATGGACTATTAATGGAAACAATCTTATTCGCTTTGGAAAAACAGTTGTAAATGCAAGAAATTTCAATTTGAATAAAGGAGATCAGCATTTAATTATAAATAGTCAGGATACAACAGCGAATAGTCCTTTAGAAGTAGATTTGAGAAATTTCGATCTTGCTACCCTTTCCGCTTTTGTGCAATCAGATTCTTTACCGGTTGAAGGAATACTTAACGGCAATGTACTGGTAAAAAATATTTTGACGCAGCCAAACTTTACTACAGACCTTACACTAAACAATCTTGCGATAAAAAGGGATACTATTGGGGATGTAAATGTTAAAGTAAATAATAATACTCAAAATGTTTTTGCAACCAATGTTACTATAACAGGAAGAGGCAATGATGTAAACTTAATTGGAAATTATTATCTCAAGCCTGCAAATAACAGCAATTTCGATTTTAATCTTAATATAAACAGGCTGCCTTTTAAAACTGTAGAAGCAGCAAGTATGGGTGCAATAACCCAGGCAACAGGTAACCTGACAGGCAAAGTAGCCATTAATGGTACAGTGAAATCTCCCAATGTAGACGGAGGTATAAACTTTAATCAAACAGGCTTTAGTGTAGCCATGTTAGGAACCTATTTCCGGATAGACGGAGAAACCATTAAAGTAGATAACCGGGGAATTACCTTTAATAATTTCGCCATAAAGGACTCGGCTAACAACAGTTTGACTATAGATGGTCTCGCGGGCACTACCAACTTTACCAATTATAACCTCAATCTGACTGTAAAAGCTCGTGATTTCAGAGCTATTAACACCACAAAAAAGCAAAACAGTTTATATTATGGCCAGTTATCTTTTAATACTAACCTTAATATAAAAGGAACAGAAACAGCTCCGGTTATTGATGGTTCTTTGCGTATAAATCCTAATACAAATCTTTCTATTGTACTTCCGCAATCAGAGCCTGGTGTGGTAGACAGAAAAGGAGTAATCGAGTTTGTTGATATGAGTGCTCCGGGAAATGATACCTTGTTTAAACAGTCTCTTGTTAAATACGACTCCTCATTCAACAACACTGCGGTAACAGGCATGGACGTTTCGGTAAATATAGAAGTGGTGAAAGAGGCTAATTTTAATATAATAGTAGATGAGGCAAACGGAGATTTTTTGAATGTAAAAGGAGCTGCACTGCTTAATACCGGCATTGATCCCAGCGGTAAAATTACAATGACAGGTAATTATGTAATTGATCAGGGCTCTTATGATCTTTCTTTCAATTTTATTCACCGTAAATTTCTTATTCAGCAGGGAAGTCAGATAACATGGACAGGAGAACCTACCACAGCAAACATTGATATTACTGCCGTATATGTTGCCAATACTTCAGCTATAGATCTTGTAGGAGATCAAATTGAAGCTGACAGGCGCGGTTATTACCAGCAAAAGCTGCCTTTCCAGGTAAAGCTGATAATGAAAGGCCAGTTAATGCAGCCTGATCTTTCATTTGATATTGCTCTTCCAACAGAAAATAATGCAAGGGTCTCAAATGATATTCTTTCAACAGTAAATACCCGCCTTGACCAGGTGAGAGCAGAACCATCTGAATTAAATAAGCAGGTTTTCGCATTGTTGCTGTTAAATCGTTTTGTAGGACAAGATCCGTTTCAAAGCAGTGGTGGCGGTGGTGGTTTTAATGCAGGTTCTTTCGCAAGACAAAGTGTAAGCAAAATATTAACTGATCAGCTAAACAGGTTAGCAGGATCACTTATCAAAGGTGTGGATATCAACTTTGATGTAAATTCTGCGGCTGATTACACGACAGGAGAAAGAAGAGATCGCACAGATTTTAATGTGGCATTATCAAAACGTTTGTTGAACGATAGACTGAAAGTTACCGTAGGAAGCAACTACGAGTTAGAGGGACCCCAGGCCAATAACCAGACTGCAAGCAATGTTATTGGCAACGTCACGGTAGATTACAGTTTAAGCAAAGACGGCCGCTATATGTTAAGAGGTTATCGTAAAAATGACTATGAAGCAGTTGTAGAGGGATACGTAATAGAAACAGGTCTTAAGTTTATAATGACTGTTGATTATAACCAGTTTAAAGACATCTTTCGTAATAGAAAAAGACTACAAAAACAAAAACAAACAAAAACACCGAGTGCACAAGCTACTACAGGAAACACTCCTGCAGACAATGAAAAAGTAGCTTCGGGTGATGAAAAAACCATGGCAGATGACAGAAAATCAATCCCTGCTTCAGTAAAAGATTCAACAGATGGAAATCAGAAAGATTAAGAGCAATTTTTTTTTAGTTGGTGCCGCTTTAATTATTATGTCTTTTGGGTGTAACGTAACTAAAAAAGTTCCTCCCGGAGATGCATTATATACAGGCGCAACATTAAAGCTTACCAATTCTTCAGCAGGCAGAAAACAAAATAAAGTTTTGAAGGAAGACCTGCACGGACTTCTTCGTCCTAAGCCTAACTCAAGTATTTTAGGTATTAAGTTTAAGCTTGCCCTTTACAACATGGCTGGCAAAAAAAATAATTTCATTAACAGGTTTCTTAGAAAAAAAGGAGAGCCTCCTGTTTTACTAAGCCAGGTCAGATTGGAAAGAAATACCAAGATTTTGGCAAATACGCTTGAAAATAAAGGTTTTTTTCATGCTAAAGCAACAGGAGATACTATAGTTAAAAATAGAAAGGCAGAAGCTCACTATGTAGCAAATGCAGGAGTGCAATACAAAATAAATGAAGTGGTTTTTCCGAAAGACAGCAGCGAAGCCAGCCAGGCAATCCGTGATATATCTTCAAAAACAATCTTAAAAAAAGGTAACCCTTTTATACTTGACGTGGTGAAAGGCGAAAGAGAACGCATTGATGTGGCTTTAAAAGAAAAAGGTTTTTACTATTTTAGTCCTGATGATTTGATAGTGTTTGTAGACAGTACAATCGGTAATAATCTGGCTAATCTTTATGTAAGATTCAAACCCGAAACGCCAGACAAAAGCAAGCATGCATATACTATAAATAAAGCGTTTATATATTCAAACTACAATCTGAATACTGCACGCAGAGATACCTTAGCAAAAGATACAGTTTTATTCGACGATTATTACGTGATAGACCGGAAAAAAACTTTCAATCCTGTACTTTTTGACGAGATGGTTGTTTTTGAACCTGGCGAGTTATACAACCGCACCGATCATAATACTACATTAAACAGGCTTATTAACCTCGGCGTTTTTAAGTTTGTAAAAAACCGTTTTGATGAAGTGCCTGACTCTTTTAAGCTCAATGCCTATTATTACCTGACTCCTTTGACAAAAAAATCATTAAGTGCAGAAATTGGGGGATTGTCCAAATCAAATAATGTAAATGGGGGAGATTTGACTTTGAGATGGAGAAACAGGAATACTTTTAAAGGAGCAGAATTATTGACTCTAAGTGCTTACTTTGGATCGGAAGTTCAGATTAGCGGGCAATTTAGCGGCTATAATACTTTAAGATATGGTGCAGAAGCAAATTTAACATTCCCCAGATTTTTAGTTCCGTTTTTCTATCTTAATACCTCAAGCGCATTCGTTCCAAGAACAAATATTCAATTAGGATACGACGTCCTGCATCGTCAGAAGTTATATACGCTTAATTCTTTCAGAGGGCAGTTTGGTTATATCTGGAAAGAAAGTGCACGAAAAGAACACACTTTCAATCCGATATCTGTTAACTTCGTTCAACCCCTTAATATATCAGATTCCTTCAATAAATATACGGCAGATAATCCTATTTTACAGCGGTCAGTGCAGGAACAATTTATTATTGGATCTAATTATAACTTCAACTATAATCAATTGGTTAGCGCTCCTAAAAATGCGAGCGGATTATATTTTAATGGGTTATTAGATCTTTCCGGGAATATTGCCGGTCTTATTTCAGGGGCAAACGCTAAAAAGGGAAAAACCGTCGAATTATTTGGAACTCCTTTTTCACAATATATAAAGGCAGAGCTCGATACGCGTTATTATTTAGGTGTTGGAGCCAATAATCAGTGGGCTAACAGGCTTATTGTTGGTGTTGGTGTTCCGCTCGGCAACTCTACTATACTTCCTTTTGTTAAACAATTTTTTGCCGGTGGAAGCAATAGCTTAAGAGGCTTCAGAAGCAGGTCAGTAGGCCCCGGAACTTCAGATAGCGGACAAATAGTTAACAAAAAAGGATTTCTTCCTGATATAACCGGAGACATCAAACTTGAGTTTAATACAGAATACAGAGCTAAACTGGTTAGCATTATACAGGGTGCTGCTTTTGTAGATGTGGGAAATGTTTGGTTGTACAATGATGATCCCGCATATGGATCCGGAGCGAAGTTTACAAAAAACTTTTTAAAACAACTTGCAGCAGACGTAGGTGTAGGTATAAGAGCAGACCTCTCTATATTATTGCTCCGGTTTGATGTGGGTATTCCCGTATTAAAGCCATACCTGCCTGCGGGTCAGCGTAATGTAATTAATCAGATTAATTTTGGAAGTAAAGACTGGCGCAGACAGAATATGGTATATAATATAGCTATAGGCTTGCCTTTCTAATATATAAAAAAGGCACAGATATTTTAAAATCTGTTTTATTTCTCCTGAAAAAAAAGAATAGCAGCAAAGGTGGCAGGAAAGAAATGCAACTTCTGCTGTGTGAAATCGCGAACAAAATATTATGAAGGTTTATCATCAGATTTGCTCTCTTTTTTATAAGTATGGTTTTCAATTATACCATTTGAAAGCATGCTGTTAGGAATAATAATCATTCTATTATCCTCAGTTATTACAATAGTTGTAAAAATCTGTACTTCTGATACTACTCCTTTTTTGCCCTGAGCCTCAATAATATCCCCTACCTTAAAAGGTTTAAACAGCAGCAGTAAAACTCCTCCCGCAAAGTTGGTAAGCGTACCCTGCAAAGCAAGGCCTACTGCAAGCCCGGCAGCGCCTAACAACGCAATAACAGAGGTTGTCTGGACACCGGCAAAATTTAAAACAGAAATGATTAAAACTGTTTTTAAGCCAAAATTTAAAAGATTGCGGATAAATTTTTTAAAAGTCGGATCAAATTTTTTAATGTGTAATGTGCTTTCTGCTATTCTCAATAACTTATTAATAAGCCAAAAGCCAATCAGTAATAAAACAGAGGCTACTACCAGTTTGACTGCATAGCTTATAGCAACCGCAATAAGATCTGCTATTTTTATAGTAGTATACCTGTCGAGCCATTCTTTCATTATTTACTATCTTTTTTAAAAAACATACTTTATTAAGTTTGCCCCAGCATCTGCAATCCCTGCCATCCCAAGGCTCGAACGAAGCTAAATCAACAGGAAGAGATTTTGCATTTGCTGCAGCTAAATTACTTTTCAACTAACAAAAAGTGCCTGCTTTTCAAGCATATTTGCATTAAGCGAAGACATAGTATTCCTATACATTACATAAACCTGCCGGTATAACTTTCCTTTACATTTTTCAGTTGCGAAGGTATTCCGCTGTATACCAGATTTCCTCCTTCGTCGCCTGCTTCGGGGCCAAGGTCTATTACCCAGTCTGCACTTCTGATAACATCGGTATTGTGCTCTATGACCAATATAGAATGTCCCTGCTCTATAAGTGCATTAAATGAGGTAAGCAGTTTTTTTATATCATGAAAGTGAAGGCCTGTGGTGGGCTCGTCAAAAATAAATAAAACATGTCCGATGCCTTTTCCTTTTCCAAGAAAGCTGGCAAGTTTTACCCGTTGCGCCTCGCCGCCACTTAAGGTATCGCTGCTTTGTCCGAGTTTTATGTATCCGAGCCCCACATCCTGCAATGGCTGGATAGCTTTGGCTATGTTTTTTTCATCTTTAAAAAATTCAATGGCTTCATCTACACTCATATTTAATACATCATAAATGTTTTTCATTTTATAAGTCACTTCCAATACTTCTTCCTTAAATCTTTGACCACGGCAAACATCGCACACCAGGTGTACGTCTGCCAGAAATTGCATTTCAACCACTTGCTCTCCTTCGCCTTTACAGGCATCACAACGGCCACCGTCAACATTGAAGGAATAATGTTTTGGTTGAAAACCGCGCATTTTCGCCATTGGCTGCTTTGCAAATACATCTCTTATTTCATCATAGGCTTTTATGTAGGTGACCGGGTTGCTGCGTGAAGATTTACCTATAGGATTTTGATCAATCATTTCTATCTGAGATATATATTCCACATCGCCTGTGATTGCTTTATGAAAACCAACTTTTTCAGCAAATTCTCCTTTTATTTTTTTTAATGCCGGCGCCAGCACCTGTTTTATAAGCGTTGTTTTTCCACTGCCGCTTACCCCGGTTATCACACAAAATACATCGAGGGGAAATTGTACAGTAATATCTTTTAAATTGTTATGACGGGCGCCATGTACCGTAATGCTATGGCTCCAGGCTCGTACATGCGGAGGAGGTTCAATTTTCAATTCTCCTTTTAAATATTTACCGGTAAGACTTTCAGGATTAGCAACTATTTCTTCATAGTTTCCTTCTGCCACCACTTCCCCTCCCAGATGACTCGCCAAAGGTCCCATGTCTATTATGTGGTCGGCATCACGCATCATCATTTCATCATGCTCTACCACAACCACAGTATTGCCAAGATTTCTCAGTTCTTTCAAAACCTGTATTAATCTTTCCGTATCGCGGCTATGAAGTCCAATGGAAGGTTCGTCAAGTATATATAATGAGCTGGTAAGGTTGCTGCCAAGACTGCGCGTTAGTTGTATGCGCTGGCTTTCACCACCACTCAAACTGTTGGCGAGGCGATTAAGTGTGAGGTAGCCGAGACCTACATCGAGCAAAGTTTTTATTCTATTTTTTATTTCCAGCAAAATCCGTTTGGCAACCTGTCTGTCATACTCACTTAATTCCAAATCATTAAACCACAGGTATAAATCTTTTACCGGCATATTGCAAAGCTCACCAATGTGAAGGCCGTCAACTTTTACATACAGCGCCTCTTTCCTCAGCCGGTAAGCTTCACACTCAGGGCAACTTGTACGGCCCCGATAACGGCTTAGCATAACCCGGTATTGAACTTTATATAAATTCTGCTCTACTTCTTTAAAAAAATCATCAATGCCATTTGCAAAGTTGTTCCCTTTCCATAAGACATCATATTGTTGCCTGGTAAGGTCAGCAACAGGGGTATGAACGGGGAAATTAAAATTCGCTGCAGCACGGATAAAGCTCTCCCGCCAAAGACCCATCTTTTCTCCTTTCCATGGAGCTACTGCACCCTCGTACACACTTAATCTTTTATCTGGTATTACCAAGTCAGGATCTATGCCCAGTACCATTCCAAAACCTTCACACATGGGACATGCACCAAAAGGGTTATTAAACGAAAAAAGATTTGGTACAGGCTCTTCAAACTGGATACCATCCAACTCAAACTTGTTGCTGAAGTGTAAAAAATTACCATTTGCCTGCAGGTACATCTCACCCTCACCTTCGTAAAAAGCCGTGCCTATGCTGTCGCTTAATCTGTGTATGTCATCTTCGTCAAACTCTTTTTTAACTATCCGGTCAACGAGAATATATGTTGACAGATGACGGTTGACAGAAGACGGAGAAACAATTTTCTTTTGCAGATCTTCGTCATTCATTTCAAGCAGGTCTTCAATCCGGATGACCTCATCCCTGCCCTCTTCCTGAAGAGAGGGTTGGGATGAGCTATACATTCTGCTAAAACCTTTTTGCAATAAAATGTTCAATTCTTCTCTCACCTGCCGGTTAGCATGTTGCTTAAAAACTGCTATCATCAATATCCGGCAGCCTTCAGGTAATTGCTGTATAGCTTCTATTACATCTTTTACGTCATCTTTTTTTACCTCGCGCCCGCTTACAGGAGATATCGTGTGTCCTGCACGTGCATACAGCAGACGCAGGTAGTCATATATTTCCGTCATGCTGCCTACTGTACTTCTGGGGGTACGGGTGCTTACTTTTTGCTCAATAGCAATTGCCGGGCATAGTCCTTTTATAAAATCAACATCAGGTTTATTCATCCGCGCCATAAACTGTCTTGCATATGCACTAAGGCTTTCTGCATATCGTCTCTGTCCTTCAGCAAACAAGGTATCAATAGTTAGTGAAGATTTTCCTGACCCTGAAACGCCTGTGACGACAATAAATTTATTTCTCGGAAATTCTACTGTTACATTTTTTAAATTATGAGTTCTTGCGCCTTTTATAAATATGTTATCGGTTACTTTATTCGCAACTTTTTGTTTCGCAACTTTTACCACGCCTGCATTATTCTTAGCCATAAATACAAAAATAAAAATAATAAAATGGTTAATACACCTATATTATACAAAGCAGGAAGCATAAAGGATCAATTAACACCTTTTTTTTCTAAAGAGGGAAAAAAAATAATTGAAGTTTTTTATCCAACTTGAAATTAAAATTATTTACCAGGAAAACACTCTATAAAAAGAAATTAAAGAAAAAGTAATAATTAGTTGATTTTTAGTAAAAAGGCACTGTAACGAAGGATAACTGAAATAATTAAAATTATTTTTTTTAAAAAGTGCGGCTTTTTCGGGTATCCTTTTATCTTTTTCAAAAGCTTAGTCTCTTAACTATGGTTTTATTTTACATTACCGTTTTAGATAACAATGTTAACAGGTGAAATTGAAAACATAAGTTACAAAAACAGAAATTAAATAATCAATTCCTATTTAAAAAGCATTATCCAATTCCTTAAAGTGACAATATTCATGAAAACATTATTACCATCATCTGACTCTCATCTTGTTAATGAATTTAAAAGCGGCAACAACAATGCCTTAGAAGTTTTAATCGGGAGGTACAAAGAGAAAGTTTTTTCTTCTATTATTTTTCTGGTGAAGGATAAGTATCTCTCCGAAGACCTTTTCCAGGATACTTTTATCAAAATAATTGATAATATCCAAAACGACACTTATACAGAAGAAGGAAAATTTTTATCGTATGCGATACGTGTAGCTCATAATATTTGTGTGGACTATTTCAGGAAAGTAAAAAGAGTACAGATTGTAAGCTCAGGTGATACTAATGACTTTTTTGACATTTTTAATTCTTCTGACAATGGAACTCCTGATAAAAATATAATTGAAGGTCAGACAAATGACCGGGTAAGACAGTTGCTTCAGATGCTGCCCGAAGACCAGAGAGAAGTAATAGTGTTACGCCATTTTGCAGACCTTAGCTTTAAACAAATTGCAGAAATGACAAACTGCAGTATAAATACCGCCTTGGGCCGCATGCGTTATGCGCTTACAAACATGCGGAAAATGCTTACTGAAATGCAAGTGGCAATATAGCACCTTTTTTAAAAATTGAAATCCATGAAGTGTAAACAGAGCCCTACAATCATTACACTTAAAACTTCTAAAAGTAATTTTACTGAAACTGTTTTTCTGTAAACTTTACGCAATACGTTATCCGGCTTTAATTCCGAAAGGTGTCACTAACCTTTTTTCTATACCAATAATTTATTATTGCTAATCTTCAAGGAGTTGCCATCAGTGGTAATATACAGGGTGTTAACGCAGGTAATCAATGACTTTCTGGATATCCAACTGGTGGAAATCCTAATAGCTTTATTAATTTGAATTTTAATAATGCTGGCCGTGGTACCAATCCGCCTGTCAACTATCTATTGAAGCAAGAAGTTTGAAATCCTTTTCTTTTTTAAAAGAAATATCCAGGCGAATTACTTCAGTTCATATTATTACGTTTAGAAGCACAATTGGTGGTAAATACCTTGAATAAATCCATGATTCGCATTTTAAAAGTTTTTTTGCATGCAGCACTTGTTGTCTGCCTTTTGTCATTATTTTTAGCCGCCTGTAAAAATAACTTTTTGCAAGGGTTTTATTAACTTATCGTTTTATTTCACGTATTTTTACGCTTTAACGAGAAAATCTATAATGCACATGAGAAAAATTTTATCAGCTTTTACATTGCTCATGCTTGTAAGTATGCTCGCAATGGCCCAAACACGTCAAATTACGGGGAGGATTTTAGATGAAACAGGGCAACCCGTAAGCGGAGCTTCAATTATTATCAGAGGAACCAACACAGGAGCCTCTGCCAATGCAGCCGGAGATTTTACAATCAATGCAAAAACCGGTGATGTGCTGGTTGTTTCTGCTGTTGGTATTCCTTCTAAGGAAGTGAAAGTAGGTTCAGGCTCTTCAGTAGCAGTTTCCTTAACCCGGCAAAGTCAAAACCTTTCTGAGGTAGTTGTGACAGCTTTGGGTATAAGAAGAAACAGGAACACACTGCCCTATGCTGCTCAGCAAGTAGGCAGCGCCGAAATTACCAAAACACGGCAAGACAACTTTGCAAACTCTTTATCTGGAAAAGTTGCAGGTTTGCAAATAAAAACCAACAATAACCTTGGTGGTTCAACAAATATTGTTTTGCGCGGTACCAAATCTATTACCGGAAACAACCAGGCTTTGATAGTCGTAGACGGCGTACCTGTAAATAACAGTAATGTCAATACTACCAATCAACAAAATGGATTTCAGGGATACGATTATGGAAATACCGGGGCCGATGTAAACCCCGATGATGTAGAATCTGTAAACGTGTTAAAAGGTGCTGCTGCTACAGCACTTTACGGAAACAGGGCTTCTAATGGTGTCATCTTAATAACTACGAAAAAAGGAAGAAGAGGGTTAGGTATCAGTGTAAACATTGGGGGCTCTACTGGCCGGCTGGACAAAAGTACCTGGATAAAATACCAGCACGAATATGGAGCTGGTTATTATGACCCGGACTATTATACCTATTCTGATGCGCCACCTTCTCCGGATCCGCACTTTTCGTATTTTGATGCCAATGGAGATGGTACTCCAGATCTGGTAGTTCCTACTACAGAAGATGCTTCTTTTGGCGCTAAGTTCGATCCAAGCCTTAAAGTGTATCAATGGGATGCTTTTGATCCTACTTCACCTAATTATGGTAAAGCCACTCCGTGGGTTGCTGCCGCTCATGACCCCACTTCGTTCTTTGAAAATCCGTTGTCTTCAAGTGCAAGTATCTTTCTGCAGGGAGGCGGCGATAAAACTTCTTTCAAACTGGGCTATACTCGTAACCAGGATAAAGGAATTCTGCCCAACAGTAAGTTGGTAAAGAATTTAATTAATTTAATGGCGGATTACAAGATAACAGACCGGTTAACTGCCACAGGCTCTGTTAACTTTTCAAAGGTTGATGGCCTAGGAAGATATGGTAATGGTTATGGCAATATCAACGTGGCTTCGAATTTCAGAGAATGGTGGGAGATGAATGTAGATGTTCAGGACCAGAAAGCTGCTTATTTAAGAACACATAAGAATACTACCTGGAATATGTCTGGTCCTCCGGATAATACCGGCCCTATTTATTGGGATAATCCTTATTATACACGCTATGAAAGTTATGAATCAGATTCAAGATACCGTTTCATTTCTTATGTAAGTTTAAATTATGCTGCAACGAACTGGCTTACCTTCATGGGACGTGTTTCCCTTGATAGTTATGATGGTTTGCAGGAGGAGCGGTCCGGATATCAATCCATTAATATTGGCGGATACAACCGTTTTAATCAAAACTTCCGAGAAATCAACTATGACCTGTTAGCTAATATGGACAAGAATCTTAGTAAAGATTTTAATTTTAAAGCTTTATTAGGTACAAATCTTAGAAGAAATTATCTGAATTCAATTTATGCCTCAACTAACGGAGGTTTGATTATTCCCGGAATATATAGCCTGGCCAATTCAGTCAATCCAATTGTAGCTCCAATAGAGCAGGAGCTGCAAACTGAAGTCGGCGGTGTTTTTGCCGGCGCAACTTTCACTTATAAAGATATGCTGATTTTGGATGCGACAGCAAGAAGAGATCAGTCATCGACTTTGCCCAAAGGGAAAAACGCTTATTTTTATCCTTCTATTTCGGGTGGATTTGTTTTTTCAAAATTATTACCCGGCACTAACTGGCTTAGCCTGGGAAAGTTGAGACTGAATTATGCACAGGTTGGCAGCGATGCTCCGTTTGATTACCTTGTCAATTCATATACCCAACCTTCTCCTTTCAATGGTGTGCCTTTATTCTCAGTAAACAGTACTGAAAAAAATAGCGCACTCAAACCAGAAAGGACAAAAAGTTACGAGGCAGGCCTCGAAATGTCCTTCCTTAATAACAGGATAGGCTTCGATGTAACTTATTTCAAAACCAATACAATCAATCAGATCATCCCTGTAACTATATCCGGCGCTACCGGGTATACTACACAGATAATTAATGCTGGTAATGTTCAGAACAAAGGTTTGGAAGTTTCTGTAAACTTAACCCCGGTTAAAACTTCAAATTTCTCATGGAATATGAATGTTAACTGGACTAAGATTGATAATAAGGTACTGAGTTTAACTAGTGGCACACAAAATCTTCTGTTAGGAACCTTTCAGGGAGGTGTAACGTTAAATGCCGTGGTTGGCCAGCCCAATGGTGTTTTAAAGGGTAGTCAGTTTATTCTTGACTCAGCGTCAGGCCAGAAAACAGTTGATGGGGATGGATACTACAGAAAAACACAGTCAACCAATAATATTGTTGGAAATATAACTCCTGATTGGACAGGTGGTGTGAATAATACTTTTAACTTCAAAAATGTTTCATTAAGTTTTTTAATTGATGCAAAGAAAGGTGGTTCTGTTTATTCGGTCGATCAATGGTATGGACAGGGTACAGGTTTAACAGAAAATACAGCCGGATTGAATGATCTTGGAAAACCAAAAAGAGATGACCCGGCCAGCGGCGGCGGAGTTATTTTCCCAGGAGTTGGCGAGGATGGAAAAGTAAATACAACCCACGCGCTGATTACAGGTTTAAGAGGCTATGGTTATAATAATTTTCCTAACGCAGGATATATTTATGATGCCAGCTATGTAAAACTTCGCGAGGTTAATTTAACTTATACACTACCCGCTAAGTGGTTTTCACGCTTTAACACAATTAAGGGAGTAAGCCTTTCAGTATATGGGCGCAATCTTTGGATCATCCACAAAAACTTACCTGACGCGGATCCCGAAGAAGGACCAAGCTCAGGAAATATACAGGGAGTTCAGGTAGGTAGTTATCCTACGTTCAGAACAGCAGGCTTTAATGTAAATGTGAAATTCTAAACTTCTTTTGTTATGAAAATTAAATTTTTAAAATTTTTCAAATATTGCATTCCCGTATTGTTCCTTGCGGCATGCAAAAAAGATATAACGAGCTTGAATGCTAACCCTAAGGCTATTACAAAGGTGCCTGGAGAAATGCTTTTCTCCAATGCCGAAGTGGCCTTTGCTAACACGATGACAACACCAAACGTTAATACAGGTATTTTTGAATTAATATCTCAGTACTGGGCGGAAACGACTTACCCGCAGGAAAGCCAGTATGATTTAGGTAATCGAAACATCCCCCTAAACTGGTGGAATGCGATGTACAGAGATGTGATTCAGGACTTCAACCAAGGTATCATCCTCATGAGGCAGCAGCAAACAGACCCCACATTGCTCGCTAGTCAAAAACTCGCCTTCAAGAATAAAATAGCTATTGCTAAAATTTTCCGGGCATACTCTTTTTCCGTGTTAGTAAATACCTTTGGTGATATTCCCTACACTGAAGCTTTACAAGGTAGTGTAAATACAACTCCTAAATACGATAACCAAAAGGATGTGTATTATGCTTTATTAGATACTATCAGTACCTCTATTAGTGAACTTGATCCATCAGGCGACAGTTACGGGACTGCAGATCTGATATATGGAGGAGACGTAACTGCCTGGAGCAAGCTGGCTAACTCTATGCAGCTAAAGCTTGCAATGGTAATTGCAGACTCTGACCCCGCAAAAGCAAGAGCATTGGTGGAAGCTGTAGCTCCTAAAGTATTTACCTCTAACGACGATAATGCTCTGCTGAACTACACAACTACTCCGCCAAACGTTAATCCTATATGGACGAACCTGGTGCAGAGCGGTCGTAATGACTTCGTAGCAGCAAATACAATTGTAGACACTATGAATGCCCGTCAGGATCCACGCAGGCCATTTTACTTCACCGACAGTGCTGGTTCCGGTAAATTTGTAGGAGGAATTTATGGAAGCGGTAACAGCTTCAGGAAATTTTCTCATCCTTCTAAAAAAATAGAGGCGGCTGATTTTCCTGCTATCATAATGGCCTATGCCGAGGTAGAATTGTTACTGGCAGAAGGAGCTGCAAGGGGAATGAATGTAGGCACACCAGCAGCAACCCTTTATAATAACGGAGTTACAGCCGGTATAGAATTTTGGGGAGGAGCATCGACAGATGCTGCTGCTTATTTAGTTAATCCGGTTAATCAATTTGATCCGGCTAATCCAATAAAAAGTATAGGCGTTCAGGCATGGATTAATTACTATACAAGAGGTTTTGACGCCTGGGTAGAGCAAAGGAGATTAGATTATCCTCAATTCATTGCTCCTCCTTCAGCGGTAACAGCCTATCCGGTTCGCTATACATATCCTACAACTGAAGAAAATTTAAATCTGGCAAATTACAAAACAGCTTCTTCTTCTATAGGCGGAGATAAAGTTACTACCAAGATATTCTGGGATGTAAAATAATTTTTTTAATTATAAATAAAGAGGCAGTCTCATCATTATGGGGCTGCCTCTTTATTTATTTAATGTAGTGAGACCAGGGTTTTATATTACCCAAAGTGTTAACTATTACACTAATCCCTATTCATAAAAAATTTCTCACTGTTACTTAATAATTATTTCAATGCTCAGGTTTGAGATCATCTTAAAATGTTTTCTAAAATGTAAATAACGAAAAAGTTGCTAATGAGACCATAAATATAAATTTCATTATCAGAGGTACGTCTAAGAAAAGTAAGAAACTAAGTGAGACCGTAGTTAACTAATTAGCCATTATCTTCAGGACGTGGAGCTGAATTTAAAAGAAATTTTTAAGATACAAAGGACTTAGAGATAGCCTAAGACCTTTGTATGTGGTTAAATTAAATTATTTGATTATTATTATTTGTTGCTGCTCTTTGTAAGTATTTGTCACAATTTCAATGATATAATTACCTTTTTGCAAGTTGGAGATATTTAAATTTGCATCCTTTTCTTTGCTAAACTTTTTATAAATCTTCAAATTCCCCGCGAAATCGTATATCCGGATGGAGTTAAAAGTCGGACTATCATTTTTAGCTGATTTACTATAAAGAGATGAAACTGTAATTGTACTATTCGCAGGATTTGGGGAAACTTTAAAGTTTGTTCGTATGCACTCCCCAGTTTTAGAAATACTATTACTAGTAGCACCCCCGCAGGGGTTTGTTAAAATACAATAGATTGTTTTTGTAACATTACAGGGGAAATACCAATCGAAAGTATTTGAACTGCCAGTTTGCTGAGGATTGTTAGTTGCGCCTGTCACGTACCAAGAATACGTACCTCCGGCAAAAGTAGGTGCTGTAAAACTGTATGTGGTCGGTTCGCCAGTTGCAGATGTTTTTATTGCCGTTATGGTAAGAGAAGGACTCCCTAAAGTTATCGTTTTAGAAATTTTTGTTCCCGAGGAATAGCACCCATTTGAAAGGGTTGCTGTCACAGTTACAACTCCCTTTTGGCTATAAGCTATGACAGTTTGAGGAGCATCTGGTGACGAAATTGTAACTAAACCAAGTGGTGAAGCGTCCCAATGTACCGTTGTGTTAGTACATAAATTATTTATATTTTAAGTAGGCATTGGATAGGTTGATGAGCAAATAGTCATTGGTCCATTTATCACCGGTGTAGGAGGAGTTTCCAAAATTTGAATTTTTTGCACCATTATTTGACTTAAACCAGTTTGACTACTTGTGGCAAAAGAAGACACAAGTAGATAGCTATAATCCGCATCTGCAGTGTAATTTTGGTATAAATTATTGATCCAAGAAAAAGCGGTTGAAACCTGAACATAAGCATATGAAGCCTTTACTTGATCACTATAACCTGGAGGGCCACCGCTACAATCAGTATTGGAATTTTGGCCATCATTTGTTGAACTTATCTTTACTCCTATCTGGCCAGGGTAAGCTGTTTGTGATGAGGCTGCATAAGCATTAATAGTATATTTATACCCTTTTTTAAAGGGGAACTTAATACTATACTCTGTGCGATTTTGATAAATACATTTTAAGTTTATTACGTCGTGATCTGTGGTGAAATAGGGAAATCCTTGTGACGATTGATGTTCGTACCCTCTTACCACAAGAGGCTGACTGAAAACATTGCAAGATGAAGTAGGAAGATTTGAATAAGAGTAATCAATTACAATTGAACTACTATTTTGAGCAAAATTGGTTAGGTTTGAAAAGGAGAATATACTTATAATTAAAAGAGTTATTGAAGTTTGCTTCATAATGAATTGGATTTACATTTAATTTTATTATTAAAATATAAAATAATTAAGGCTTTGGGTAATATCAAGATTAGTCTATTTTTTTAATGGAGGACTATTAATGCAAATTGTTAAAAACGTTACCATTTTATAATAAGTTATTTTGAAGAAAAATCTACATTAAATATATATCTTTTACTACTAATAAAAGTTTTTATTTATTTTATTAAACTATTTTTAAAGTAATGCCATAATATCTTTGTTTATCCCTGATTTTTTTGTGTCATTATTTGAGCCTCTGCATATTTTGCTAAACAAACCATAAATTATGTAACAGCAGGTACGGACTATCAGCAGAAAATAGGATTTCAAAAATGGCTGGCTTTGTATAACCGCGGCTGGGATGAGTGGATAGAGCTAAGAAAATTAGATAGTCCAACTCTTGCAGAACCAGATGCAGCTATTTCTGGTTTCCCGGTACGTTTTACGTACTCTATTGATGAGCAAAATATTAATACTGCAAACTATAACGCTGCCGCTAAGGCTATTGGTGGCGATGCTGTCACTACCAAATTATTTTGGGATAAGTTTTAGTGTAGCGATAAATTATAACGTTCATATTTTTATAACAAGTTAACACACTTAAGTTAGTACCAGATGCGAGAGTATCTGGTACTTTTTTAATTTATCCCAACTTTAATTCTCATTTTACGATATTAGTGTAAAATGCCGGTAAGTTATTCAGAATCTTGTTTTATTTAAATAGTTAAGTATGCTCCTATAACTCCAGCAAAAACATATTAAAAAATGTTCTTAAACCATACTTGTTCCTAAAGGGCTTAGACATTTTAGGCAAATTTAGAAAGTTCCATCCTGCTTATCAACCGTTGTATTGTAGAAAGGGGAAATCATGGTAAACTAAGAAAAAGTTGGCGACCCTGGCTAGTGAAGATAATTTTGATTCTGCTATATTAAATGCTGTATTTTTTTAAAATATGTATATTTTATCCAGATTATGCGGTTTTTATAAGTTGTTGTTTTATTTTTTGTATAAATTTATGGTCTCATTCCGATTTTAGTAGTATATCTAAAAGAAAAAAAACAGATTTTTTATTTTCAACTATTTATTTCATATTTGCTGAGTCTTTCTTTATTTACCGCTTGTCATACGATTTGTACCATTTATAAAATTTAACTTCTTTCTGTGATTTTTTTATTATTTGAGTTGAATAACTTATTTTTATCTATAGCTAAAAACTTATAATGCACATGAGAAAAATTGTATCGCTAACTACGATGCTGATATTGATTTCAATATTAGCAATATCACAAACCCGCACTATTTCAGGCAGAATAGTTGATGAAACCGGGCAGCCTGTAAGTGGAGCATCGGTTACAATCCGGGAATCTGGTGCCGGTGTATCTGCAGCAGCAGACGGCAGATTTAAAATCAATGCAAAGCCGGGGGATGTGCTTGATATTTCGGCAGTTAATTTTGGTAGCACAACGACTAAAGTTGGGAATCAATCTTCGTTGTCTGTCACGCTGAATAGTTCTTCATCAAAGTTATCCGAGGTAATAGTTACTACGGCCTTGGGTCTCCAAAGACAGGCCAAATCGTTGGGTTACTCTACGGCTAAAGTATCGAGCACAGAACTTGTACAGGCTAAGCCGGTAAATGTTGTCAACGGCTTAACCGGCAAAGTTTCCGGCCTCCAGATTAATACGGTTAATAACGGTTTGTTTGCGCCTTCGCGTGTTACACTAAGAGGTAACCGGTCTCTTACCGGTAACAACCAGCCTTTGGTAGTTGTGGATGGGGCAATTTATTATAGTGATATTAATACCCTAAATCCAGAAGATATTTCCGATATCACTGTTTTAAAGGGTTCAAGTGCTGCAGCCGTATATGGTTCGGATGCCTCTAACGGCGTTATCATTGTAACTACCAAACACGGAACACGTACCAAGTCAAGCAGTCTTACTTTTTCTTCTACCCTCCAGGTTGAAAAGGTTGCCTACTTGCCGGCATACCAGTCAAGGTTTGGAAGCAATGGAGGTGAAAAGTTCGTTGAAGACTTTAACGATCTTTCTACTTATATTCCTTACGAGAACCAAAGCTATGGCCCGGAGTATAATGGTAAACTTGTGCCTTTGGGCAGACCGGGAGCAGATAGTTCTGTCTTTTACGTACCTTATGCTGCTGTAAAGAATCAGAAGAAAAACTTTTTTAATACCGGTATTACTACCCAGAATAACCTTTCTTTTCAAACTACTGAGGAAAACGGTTCTTTCTTTTTAAGCCTGCAGGATGTTGTAAGTAAAGCAGTAATGCCCGGAGATGTTGGAAGAAGAGACATTTTCAGAGTGGGGGGAAACAAAAGATATGGTATATTTTCTGCCACATATTCTGCCGCTTATACTTATAAAAATACCAACACTACAGCGTCAAATGCAGTATATGAAGATTTGATTGAAACACCCACATTTGTTCCGTTTTCTCAGTTGAAAGACTGGCAGAATAATTATTTTGCTTCTCCTAGTGGTTATTACAATGATTATTATAGAAGCCCCTATGCTGTCATTGGTCAGGAGCGTTACAATACTACTGAACACAATGTAGCAGCAAATGTAATGTTGAACCTAAAACCTTTTAATTGGTTAAGTCTGTCATATCGCGCTTCTATAAACAATGTCAGTTCCCGTTTCGAATACAGAGGTTCTGAAATAAAGTATTCTGCAAATGCGCTTAATGACCGTCGCATAGTATATTCAAATCCGCAAGGTACGGGGGTGGATACAGTCATAGAAGGTGCTAAAACAATTGCGGTAAACGATAATCCTCATCCGGCTTCCTATTCTACTTCTGACTTCAATAACTTTCTGTTTAGTACCGATTTCCTTGCAAGCGTAAATACTGATGTAAACAAAGATTTTAATATCAGCGGTACCGCCGGCTATAGTTATTTAGACAATAAAATTAGTTATACTCCTGTAGGTATAAATGGAGGTAATAATCTCACTTTTCCGGTATACAATACCTCTGTGTACAGCAGTGCGCCCTCCGTATTAGGTCAGCAATGGGGACAGGCGCGTAAATTAGGTTTATTTGGCGAAGCAACTATAGGGTACAGGCAGCTTGCATTTTTACACGGGTCATATCGTACCGATATAGACTCAAGGCTTTCACGCAGTAACAGATTTATACCTTATTATGACGTAGATGCATCTGTGGTGTTAAGTGACTTATTTAAGTCAATAACTGAGAACGGCATTCTGAATTACGCAAAAATAAGAGTGGCTCATTCTCTTACCGGCAACGTATCGCCCCTGGCAAATGGTTCTCCGTATATTGCCTATGGCGCTTATGCTACGGAACCTGCTGTAAACGCAGCTTCAGGCTTTCCTTACAGTGCTTCCGGTTTGTCGGGTTATAGTGTTTCTACTGTTATAGCCAATCCAAATATTAAACCCGAGAAAGTAATTGAAGATGAGATTGGACTTGAGTTAAGCTTCCTTAAAGACAGGATCACATTGAGTGGTTCTGTATATAAAGCAACTACCAGTGACGGAATTGTTTACGCCCAGATATCAAGAGCTACAGGAGCAGCTTTATCACTCGTTAACGCAGCAAAAACTGAGAACAAAGGGTTAGAACTGGATCTGCGGGCTACAGTGCTGAAATCACGGGATGTAACATGGAATGTAGGAGTAAATTACACCCGCAACATTAGCAAAGTTTTAGCTATAAGCGGCGACGTCAAGCAACTTGGTTTGTCTGGTAGTAATGGCAATGCTTACGCTGTTGTTAATCAACCGTATCCTGTAATTCAAACTTATGATTGGGTGAGAGATTCTGCTACAGGAAAAGTGATCGTTGATGCAGTAACAGGCAACCCTAAAAGAAGCGGGCAGCTCACTAATATGGGGCAGGCTAATCCCAAAGACATTTTAGGACTTACTACAAGTGTCACCTGGAAAAACTTTAGTTTCAGCGCTACTGCCGATTATAGGGGCGGACACAAAATATTTAATGCGCTTGGCCAGACAATTGACCATAGCGGAGTTGGTCTTACAACCGCAAGCACTGGTAGACAAAGATTTGTTTTCCCAAATTCTGTTTATTTCGACGCAACAAAAAATATTTATGTAGACAACACAAATATTACTGTTGACGATGGCAACTTCAACTTCTGGCCTTCTTTGTACAATAGTGTTGGAGCAAATTATGTAGTCAGTGCTGCCGCATGGAAATTAAGAGAAGTGGTGATAACTTATAATTTTCCAAAAAGCTGGATAAATAATTCTAAAGTTATCAAAAATGCTTCTTTTGCCCTCTCCGGCAGAAACCTCATTATGATACGGCCTTCTACAAACAAATGGACAGATCCTGAATTTAGTGAAGACACCGGTAACGATGTTGGAAGAACAGGCCTGGGACAAACACCTCCGACCAGATTTTTCAGCGCTACCTTATCAGTTACCTTTTAATTAATTATTAAAACTATGATTACAATATATAAACCTAACCTGGACAAGCCAGAACCAAAGAGGCAAAAAAGAAAAGTTGAATTTTTTTAAAATCCCCTGAAAGCTAAGGTGGTATTCCTTTTCAGAGAAGGCTAAAAAATATCTTGCCATTTTTGG
>JAABUT010000993.1_pt1 | contig 36319 bp, 17 predicted proteins | sample 5559281 | NCBI WGS metagenome assembly JAABUT01 (sample SAMN10711880, study PRJNA513359) | rock metagenome | isolation source: Antarctica rocks | place: Antarctica: Victoria Land, Ricker Hills nord | collected 2016-01-04 | reverse complement strand
GCTGATCGAGGATTCCTATGGCACCTTCCTGGTCGGGTGCGGCACCGCCTCCTACGCGGCGCTGACCGGCTCCTACCTCTTCAGCCGGATCGCGCGGCGGCACGTCAACGCGGTCCTCGGCTCGGAGTTCAAGTATCAGGAGCATTTCCTGACCGACCGCAGCCTCGCGCTGGCCCTCTCGCAGAGCGGCGAGACGGCGGACATCATCGAGGCGATGCTCACCTCGCGGGCGCGGGGGGCGAAGATCGGCGCGCTGGTCAACGTGCGCGGCTCCACCCTCGACCGGATGGCCGATTTCAGCGTGCCGCTCGGCGCGGGGCCGGAGCAGTGCGTGCTTTCCACCAAGGCGTACATCGCCAAGCTGGCGATCCTGACGCTGACCGCGCACACCCTGGCCGGGACGCCGGAGACCGGGCGGGACATCCTGGGTCGCGCCGCCGACGCGCTCGACCGCTTCCTCAGCGAGGGGGGCTCCGCGCGGGTCCGCGCGGTGGCCGAGCGGATCGGCGCGGCGGACCACCTCTACGTGATCGGGCGCGGGCTGAATTATCCGACCGCGCTGGAGGCCGCGCTGAAGATCAAGGAGGTCAGCTACGTCCACGCGGAGGGCTTCGCGGCGGGCGAGTTGAAGCACGGCGTGATCGCCTTGCTATCGCAAGGGACACCCTGCCTCGTCTTCGCCCCGCTGGACGAGACGCGCGACGACATCCTCTCTGGGGCGATGGAGATGAAGTCGCGCGGGGGGCTGATGATCGGCATCTCGCCGCAAAATGACCCGGTCTTCGACATCCACATCCCGGCCGCGGACGTCGGCGACGCCTCGCCGATCGTTAACGCGCTCCCCGCGCAGCTCCTCGGCTACCACCTCGCCAAGCTGCGCGGCTACGACCCCGACAAGCCGCGCAATCTGGCGAAGAGTGTGACGGTGAAGTAGTCCATCATCATACGGAGAGATGCAAGTTGGCCCCAGGTAATAGTTAACTGTTCTGGCCCGTAATTAACTGTTCTGGCTGCTAATTAACTGTTCTGGGACGCCCGCTTCCAGAACGTTAATGATCAGTTCCCGGTAATAGTTAACTGTTCTGGCCCGTGATGGACGGTCGCTCAGCATCATGCTGAGCGACCGTTTTTGCATGGCGAGGAAACCCGAGCCGTGGTATGGGTGTCCGGTGAGTTTCATCTTGATCGCGTATTCGTCCTCGGATAGTGACGGCGCCGGGGAGGGTACGACAGCGGCAAGTAGGGATTGTAGGCGGCTGGTAACGAGAGTGCGCCACCTGGAGCAACACTCGACGTTGGTGTGCTTCCGTTGACCGTTGGAATGTGCGCGACTTCCATTGGGTGATGGGCGTGGGCACACATTGCTATGAGGAAACGGTCCACCCGCCCTCTGTTTCCAGGACCGTTGGGGGATGGCGAGCGCACGTGGTGGGCGGTACAGTGGCCCCGATCGAGGCGCTCGGCGGCCGTTGGTCAGCTTGCTTCAATAGCCGTCCTTTACCCCAATTCGACGAGGCCGTTGTCGCCGGTGTCGGCGCACGATGCGGGACCAAAGTAGGGTTCGGCAGCCGTACGCAATCTGGTATCATGTTCTCATCACAGTGAACAGTCCCTGCCCAGACGCGAGGGGAGTCGATGGGATGATCGTACCCGCAATACTGAGCGCGCCCGCGGCCTGCGCGCATACGGGCCGCATGACCACAGGCCGTGTTCGTCGGTCGATGGTCGCGCACGCGGCGAGTCCGCCCACGCGCCCCTCCGAGGCGTCCCATGGTGCCGCGCATGCGCATTGAGGAATTGGTCGCCGGCAGCGCGCTGACCGGGCTGGAACCGTCCGCCGTCGCCACGATCGTCGCGGTGGTCCCCATCGCCGAGGGCGCGGTCCAGGTCATCTACAAGACGCCGGACGGCACCCTCAAGGATCGCCTGCTCGGGCGGGCCGACGAGGCGACGATCGCCCTCGCCGTCGCGGAACGCCCGTGGGCCTTCGACGGCGACGGCGAGGCGTTCAAGCTCGCGGTCGAGGCCAAGCGGATCGACCTCGCCTTCCTCTTCGATCCGATGATGGCCGTCCACACCGCGAATGTGGATCCCCTCCCGCACCAGATTACGGCGGTCTACGAGTCGATGTTGCCGCGCCAGCCGCTGCGCTACGTCCTCGCCGACGACCCGGGCGCGGGCAAGACGATCATGGCGGGCCTCTATATCCGGGAATTGCTGATGCGCGCCGACGCGCGCCGCATCCTGATCGTCGCCCCCGGTAGCCTGGTGGAGCAGTGGCGCGACGAGCTCTTCGAGAAGTTCGGGCTGGAGTTCCGCATCTTCTCGCGGGAACTCGACGCCGCCTCGCCGAGCGGCAACCCCTTCGAGGATCACGACCAGCTCATCGTCCGCCTCGACCAGGTGGCGCGCAACGAGGAGACGCAGGACAAGGTCTGCCTCGCCGGCTGGGACCTGGTCGTCTTCGACGAGGCGCACAAGCTCTCCGCCCACTTCTACGGCCGGGAGATCAAGCGCACCGGGCGGTTCCGGTTCGCCGAGCGCCTCGGCCAGCACACGCGGCACCTGCTGCTGATGACGGCCACGCCGCACAACGGCAAGGAGGAGGACTTCCAGCTCTTCCTGTCGCTGCTCGACTCGGATCGCTTCTACGGCAAGTTCCGGGACGGTGTGCACCGCGTGGACGTCTCGGACCTCATGCGCCGCATGGTCAAGGAGGAGATGGTGCGCTTCGACGGCACGCCGCTCTTCCCCGAGCGGAAGGCGTACACCGTCAACTACAAACTCTCCGACCCCGAGGCCGCGCTCTACGAGGCCGTGACCCAGTACGTGAAGACCGAGATGGGCAAGGCCGACCAGCTCGCCGGGGGGCGCAAGGGCTCGGTCGGCTTCGCGCTGGCCGCGCTGCAACGCCGCCTGGCATCCAGCCCCGAGGCGATCTTCCAATCGCTCAGACGGCGCAAGGAGCGCCTCGAGAGTCGCCTACGCGAGGAGCAGTTGGGCGAACGCGGCGGCACCCTCCTCGCCGAGTCCCTGTCCGCCGTCCCGGACGACGACGACGAGCTCACCGCCGAGGAGCAGGAGACCCTGGAGGAGACGCTGATCGACCGCGCCACCGCCGCCCGATCGGGCGCGGAGCTGGCGCAGGAGATCGCCATCCTCGGCCGCCTCGAGGCGCAGGCGCGGTCCCTCGTCGCGTCCGGCCTGGACCGGAAGTGGGACGAGCTGTCCCGGATCCTGCAGAACGACCCGGCCATGCGCGACGCGGACGGCCATCTCCTGCGTAAGATCATCATCTTCTCCGAGCACCGCGACACGCTGCACTACCTGCGGACGAAGATCACCGGGGTGCTCGGCGACCCCGACGCCATCGTCGCCATCGAGGGGGCGACCCACCGCGACGAGCGCCGCCGCGTCCAGGCGCTCTTCCGCTCCGACCCGGGGGTGCGCGTGCTGATCGCCACCGACGCGGCCGGGGAGGGCGTGAACCTGCAGAACGCCAACCTGATGGTCAACTACGACCTGCCCTGGAACCCCAACCGCCTCGAGCAGCGCTTCGGGCGGATCCACCGCATCGGCCAGCACCAGGTCTGCCACCTCTGGAACCTCGTGGCGCGGGAGACGCGCGAGGGCGACGTCTACTTCCGGCTGCTGGAGAAGCTGCGGGTCGAGAGCGACGCGCTCAAGGGCCGCGTCTTCGACATCCTCGGCGAGGTCTTCGAGGGGACCAGCCTCAAGACGCTGCTCCTCGACGCGATCCGCTACGGCGACCAGCCCGAGGTCCGTGCCCGGCTCGGTCGCAGCGTCGAGCACGCGCTCGACCGCGAGCACCTGCGCGCCATCCTCGACCGCAACGCCCTGGCGCAGGAGTCGATGGGGGCCGAACGGCTCTTCGCGGTGAAGGAGGAGCTGGAGAAGGCGGAGGCGCGCCGCCTCCAGCCGTACTTCGTGCGCGCCTTCTTCACGCGGGCCTTCGCCGCGCTGGGCGGCGTGATGCACCCGCGCGAGGCGGGCCGCTACGAGATCACCCACGTCCCGGTCGCCATCCGCGAGCGGGACCGCTTCATCGCCGGGCGCAACCGCCGCGACCTGGCCCCGGTCCTCAAACGCTACGAGCGCGTCTGCTTCACCAAGGACGCGGTGCGACCGCTCGACAAGCCGGGCCTCCCGTTCGCCGTCATGCTGCATCCGGGCAATCCGCTGCTGCTGGCCGTGAGCGACCTGCTGCTGGAGCGGCACGGCAACCTGCTGCGCCAGGGGGCGATCCTGGTGGACCCGACCGACGACGGCGACGAGGCGCACCTGCTCTTCCTGCTCACCCACGAGATCCGCTCGGGCGACGGGCCGGTCCTCTCGAAGCGCCTGCAATTCGTCCGCGTCGCACCCGACGGGTCGGCCGCGTTCGCCGGCTGGGCGCCGCACCTCGACCTGGAACCGCTCGCGCCCGCGGACCGGGGCTTGTTGGCCGACCTGCTGGGTGCGCCGTGGATCCGCGCCGATCAGGAGCAGCGCGCGCTCGCGCTCGCCGCGGCCAGCCTCGTGCCGGAGCACTTCGCGGAGGTGGCCGGGCGCCGCGTCGCGCACATCGACAAGACCCTTGCGGCCGTCCACGAGCGCCTCACCACCGAGATCGCCTTCTGGTCCGATCGCTGGCTCAAACTCAAGGAGGATCAGGAAGAGGGCAAGGACGTGCGCCTCAACCTCGACAACGCCCGCCGCACCGTGGCCGACCTCGAGGGACGGCTGGACAACCGGAAGCGGGAACTGGTGGCCATGCGCCACGTCACGTCGGCCACGCCGGTGGCCCTCGGCGGCGCGCTGGTCGTCCCGGCGGGGCTGCTGCGCCGACTGCGCGGCGAGCCGCCTGCCGAGGGCGAGGTCACGTTCTCGGACGATGCCGCCGCCCGCGCCCGTATCGAGCGCCTGGCGATGGACGCGGTGCGCCGGGCAGAAGAGGCCCGGGGCTGCAGGGTGGTCGACGTCTCCGCGCAGAAGTGCGGCTGGGACATCACCGCGTACCCGCCGGCCGTGGACGGTCGGCAGCCCGAGGCGCGCCACATCGAAGTCAAGGGGCGCGTCAAGGGCGCGAGCACGGTCACCGTCACCCGCAACGAGATCCTCTACGCGCTCAACCAGGCCGACAAGTTCCTGCTCGCGATCGCGCTGGTGGGCGCGGATGATACCGTGGACGGCCCCCACTACTTGCATAAACCGTTCGACGCCGAGCCCGGCTGGGGCGTCGCGTCCGTGAACTACGATCTGCGATCATTGCTCGCCAAAGGAGCGTCCACCCGATGACGTACGCCGTGAAGTCCCCCCGCAAACTGATCGAGGTTGCGTTGCCGCTTGATGCCATCAATGTCGCCTCGGCGCGCGAGAAGTCGATCCGCCACGGGCATCCCAGCACGTTGCATCTCTGGTGGGCGCGACGACCGCTGGCGACCGCCCGTGCCGTCATCTTCGCCCAGCTCGTCAACGATCCTTCGTGGAAGTGGGAGTTGGAGAATCCCGGCCAGATCCCCCCGAGTCACCTCAAGGCTTCCTGGGCGGCCAGCCGCAAGCGCCTTTTCAAGATCATCGAGGATTTGGTGCTGTGGGAGAACACTACCAACGAGGTGGTGTTGGAGCGCGCCCGCGCCGAGATCCGCCGTTCTTGGCGAGAGGTTTGTGAACTGAACAAAGAACATCCCCAGGCCAACGAACTCTTCAATCCAGATAAGTTGCCGACCCTGCACGACCCTTTTGCAGGCGGTGGGGCAATTCCGTTGGAGGCACAACGCCTCGGCCTGGAGGCTTCCGCCTCTGATCTCAATCCCGTTGCGGTACTCATCAACAAGGCGATGATCGAAATCCCGCCGAAGTTCGCGGGCCGTCCACCTATCAATCCCGTTGCGCGCGGGGAAAGATCGCTCATCGCCCGCGAGTGGAATGGCGCACAAGGCCTTGCTGAGGATATCCGCTACTATGGACAGTGGATGCGCGAGGAGGCTTACAAGCGCATTGGCCATCTGTACCCACTGATCGAAATCACCGCCGAGATGGCACACGAACGCCCTGATCTGAAGCTGCTTGTTGGTAAAAAACTAAAAGTGATCGCTTGGTTGTGGGCCCGTACGGTTAAGAGTCCCAGTCCGGCTTTCTCGCATGTGGATGTGCCGCTGGCTTCCACTTTCGTTCTCTCAAGCAAGGAAGGCAAGCAGTTCTACATCCAGCCGATCATCAAGGACGGCTGCTACCGATTTACTGTAAAGAAGGGCAGCCCACCACTTGAGGCGCAGACAGGGACCAAGCTAGCACGGGGAGCGAACTTCCGTTGTCTCATGTCGCACACGGCAATAGAAGGTGACTACATTAAGGCAGAAGGCCGCGCAGGACGCATGGGGTCCAAGATGATGGCGATTGTGGCTGAGGGAATCGGTAGTCGAGTTTATCTGCAACCGACACCGCAGATGGAAGCAATCGCTGCCAATGCGGAGCCAGCATGGAAACCTGAACTCCAGTTACCCGGCGATCCCCGTGCATTTTGGACGCCTCCTTATGGTATCACCCATTTCTATCACCTCTTTACCCCACGTCAACTTGTGGCATTAACGACATTGAACGACCTAGTTACGGAGGCGCGGGATAAAATCAGGCATGATGCTCTTGCAGCTGGACTGTCCGACAACAATCATGGTCTTGAAGCCGACGGCAGAGGAGCCACGGCGTATGCCGAGGCGGTGAGCGTGTACCTTGCACTTTCAGCGAGCAAGGCGGCAGACAACAACTCTATGGTATGTTCATGGATGCCGGGAATCAAGTACGAGGTCGTGCGGAACACATTCTCACGCCAAGCTCTTCCCATGACATGGGATTACGCAGAGTCAAATCCATTTGCCCAGTCATCCGGGGATTTCTTTGAACAAGTAAAACGCGTGATCAATTTCATTGAAATATCGCTCACCTTGAACTTAACGCCGGGAAGCGTTGTGCGCCAAGTTGATGCTCAGTCACTAGACCTCACCACTAGGGCAGTGATCTCCACCGATCCTCCCTACTATGACAACATTGGTTATGCTGACCTATCTGACTTCTTCTATGTTTGGCTCCGCACGTCACTCAAGCCGGTCTTCCCAGGCATCTTCGCCACCGTGGCGGTACCCAAAGCCGAGGAGTTAGTAGCGACACCGCATCGCCACGGTAGTAAGGAGAAGGCAGAGGGATTTTTTCTTGATGGAATGACAAAGGCGATGAGCAATCTGACGGCACAGGCTCATCCTGCGGTGCCAATCACGATTTACTACGCATTTAAGCAATCAGAGACTGAAAACGTACATGGCACATCTTCCACTGGTTGGGAGACATTCCTTGAAGCAGTCCTCAGGTCAGGTCTCCAGATTTCCGGGACATGGCCTATGCGCACAGAACGGGGGGCGCGAGCCATCGGGATCGGAACAAATTCTCTGGCCTCCAGCATCATCCTCGTCTGTCGCAAGCGCCCGGCGAACGCGTCCATGGTTTCGCGGCGCGAGTTCCAGCGCGAACTAAATGCCGTGCTTCCCGAATCCCTCGACGAGATGACCAAAGGCTCCGGCGACGACCGCTCCCCCGTCGCCCCAGTGGATCTCTCCCAGGCGATCATCGGCCCTGGCATGGCCGTCTTCTCCAAATACGCCGCCGTGCTCGAGGCCGACGGCACATCTATGAGTGTTCAAACAGCACTGTTGCTTATCAACCGCTTCCTCGCCGAGGACGACTTCGACCCTGATACCCAGTTCTGTCTCCACTGGTTCGAGCAGCACGACTGGCGTGACGGGCGCTACGGTGACGCGGAGACCCTATCCCGAGCCAAAGGTACTAGCGTGGATGGCGTGCGCGACGCGGGCGTCATCGTCTCCGGTGGCGGTATCGTGCGCCTGCGCAAGTGGGCCGAATATCCGACCGACTGGGACCCGCAGGCCGACACTCGTAACCCGATCTGGGAGACCCTGCACCATCTTATTCGCGCCCTCAGGCAGGACGGTGAAGCTGCCGCCGGTCGTCTCCTCGCTGCCACATCGGGCAAAGCCGAGGCCACTCGTCAGCTCGCCTACCGCCTCTACACCTTGTGCGAGCGGCAGGGCTGGGCCGAGGACGCCCGTGCTTACAACGAGATCATCACCGGCTGGTCCGGCGTCGAGGCCGCCGCCAACACCGTGCCGACTGAGACGCAAGGCAAACTCTTCATCTAATCCGCCACAGAACGGGAGCAAACGCCGATGAAACCCTGGAGAGAAGTAGCCGTCCCCCATCCCGACGTGCTGGAAGGCACGTTCCAGCAGGCCGAGTTCGCCGCCGATCTCACCGCCGTGCGCGGTGGCCGCGCACGGCGCGAGTACCAAGATCCGGCCGCGTTCTTCGAGCGCACCTTCATCACCGAGGGGATGGGCCAGTTGCTCATTCAGGTTGCTCAGCGGTTGAATGGCCAGCCTGCGGATCCCGTGATCCAACTACAGACCGCCTTCGGCGGTGGCAAGACGCACACAATGCTGGCGGTCTACCACCTCGCCAGCCGCCAGTGTGCGCTTGGCGACCTGGCCGGGGTTCCCGCCCTCTTCGACCGCGCCGGGATACTGGACGTGCCGCGCGCGCGCGTCGTCGTGTTGGATGGCAACGCCCATGCGCCTGGCCAGCCGTGGCAGCACGGTGCGTTGACCGTGCGCACGCTCTGGGGCGAATTGGCCTGGCAACTCGGTGGCGAGGAGGGCTTCGATCTCGTCAAAGAGGCGGACGCCACGGGGACCTCGCCCGGCAAGGACGTGCTCCAGACCCTGCTCGAATACTACGCGCCCTGTGTGGTGTTGATCGACGAATTGGTCGCCTACGTCCGGCAGTTCCCCGAGGGCCGGGCGCTGAGCGGCGGCACGTTCGACAGCAACCTCTCCTTCATCCAGGCCCTCACCGAGGCCTGCAAGCCCGTCGACAACGCCATCCTCCTGGCCTCCTTGCCCGAATCGGAGATCGAGGCGGGCAGCCAGCGTGGGGTCGCGGCGCTCAAGGCGCTGGAGAAGTCGTTTGGCCGCGTGCAGGCGCTCTGGCGACCGGTCGCCACCGAGGAGTCCTTCGCGATCGTGCGACGGCGCCTGTTCGAGCCGGTCCGCGACGAGGCGGCCCGCGCGGTGGCCTGCCGTGCCTTCGCCGACATGTACGTCGGCGAGGGCTCCCGACTGCCCGGGGAGACGCAGGAGGCGGGGTATTACGACCGCATGCTGGGGGCCTACCCGATCCACCCCGAGGTCTTCGACCGGCTCTACGAGGACTGGACGACGATCGAGGGCTTCCAGCGCACCCGCGGCGTCCTCAAGCTGATGGCGAAGGTCATCTACCGGCTGTGGAAAGACGACAACCGGGATCTGATGATCCTGCCGGGCAGCCTACCGCTCTACGACGGCGGCGCGCGCAACGAGCTGACCTACTACCTCCCGGCCGGCTGGGATCCGGTGGTCGACAAGGACATCGACGGCGACCGGGCCGAGACGACCGCGCTCGAGAGCAAGGAGCCGCGCTTCGGGGCGGTACGCGCCGCGCGCCGCGTGGCCCGGACGATCTTCCTCGGCAGCGCGCCCGGTTCGGTGGCGACGAAGCCCGGTATCCGCGGCATCGACCGGGGCCGGATTTTGCTCGGCTGTCTGGAACCCGGGCAGACCGCGTCCACCTACGCCGACGCGCTCGGCCGCCTGGCCGATCGCCTGCATTATCTCAATAGTTCCGGCGACACAGCGCAGGACGCGACGCGGTTCTGGTTCGACACCCGCGCCAACCTGCGACGCGAGATGGAGGATCGGAAGGGTCGTTTCGACGATAAGAACGAGGTGCGCGGCAAGCTGGCCGAGGTGCTGAAGCGGCTGGTCGGCGGGGCCGGGTTCTTCGATGGGGTCCACCTCTTTACTCCGCACGCCGACGTACCCGACGACAGCGCCCTGCGCCTCGTCGTGCTGGCTCCGGAGCACTACTACGCGCGCACCGAGGCGCGGACGGCGACCGACGCCGTGCTGGACTACGTGCGCGGCAACGGCACCAAGCCCCGCTACCGGGGCAACCGGCTCGTCTTCCTGGCCCCCGATCACGCGTCGCTCGCCCGGCTGCGCGACTGCGTCCGCGTCGCGCTGGCCTGGGGCTCGATCGTCGAGGACGTCAAAGACGGGCGCCTGAACATCGATCAGTTGCAACGGAAGCAGGCCGAGAAGGAACTCCAAACCGCCGAGGACGTGCTGCCGCGTGCGGCGCGCGAGTGCTACAAGTGGCTCCTCTGCCCGGCGCAGCACCGGGCCACCGACCCGACGCCGACGGTTGAGGCGTTCCCGGTGACCAACGGCGGCGCGCCGCTCGCCGCCGAGATCGAGCGCGCGTGCCTGGAGAACGAGCTCGTGATCACCACCTGGTCGCCGATCCACCTGCGCACGAATCTGCAGGCGCTCTATTGGAAGGCCGACCGGCCCGCCGTCGGCGCGCTGGCCTTCTGGGAGGACACCCTGCGTTACCTCTACCTGCCGCGGCTGCGCAGCCGCCACGTGCTCGAACAAGCCATCGTCAAGGGTGCCGCCTCGCGGGACTTCTTCGGGACGGCCTACGGCCAGCACGATGGTATGTTCGACGGGTTCAAACTCGGTGATAGCAACGTACAACTCGATGACACGCTCCTACTGATCGAGCCGGGAATGGCGGCGCAATATAAAGCCGAACATCCCGTAATAATTGGCACCGGCACGGGCACCGGCACGGGCACCGGCACGGGCACCGGTACGGGCACCGGGACTGAAGGTCGAAAAGCAACTAACTTCATCGGCACCGCCGACATCAACGCCGCGACGGCGAAGATGCGGCTCGTGCAGATCGCGGATGAGATCATCAGCCTGCTGGCGAGTGATCCCCAGGCTACTGTCCGTGTCAGCGTGGAGATCGGTGCTGACTTCCCAGGGGGCGTTACGGACCAACTGAAACGCGCCGTCTCGGAGAACGCCACGAGCCTTGGTTTCAAGAACAAGACGTGGGAATAGGCCAGTATCCGTTAAAGCTCGAGAGGATAGGCGGTGGCAATTTATCAGGTGACTGACGAGGCGCTCAGCGAGGTTGCTGCGACGACTTTCGCGCGTGAGCGGCTGCTGGAGCGTCGCGACCTGCAACGACTCTTGCGCGACAATATCGGGGCCCTGGTGGCGGACACGCTGATCATCGCCGAGGAATTCGGTCGCTGGACCGAGAGTAATCGCCGCATCGACCTCCTCGGCGTGGACCGCGCGGGGGACCTCGTCGTGATCGAGCTGAAGCGCACCGATGGTGGCGGGCATATGGAGCTCCAGGCGTTGCGCTACGCCGCGATGGTGTCCACCCTGACCTTCGACGAGGCGGTCGAGACCTTCGCCGCCTATCTGCTGCAGCGCGGGCGCGAGGAGGATGCCCGCCGGTCCCTCCTCGACCATCTCGGCTGGGACGACGCCGAGGATGCCGCATTCAATCGACGCGTGCGGATCGTCCTGGCCTCGATGGACTTCGATAAGGAGATCACCTCGACCGTACTCTGGCTCACCGCGACGTGCGGACTCGATATCCGCTGTATCCGCGTCAAGCCGTACCGCCTGGCGGAGCACCTGCTCATCGACGTGCAGCAGCTGGTCCCCCTCCCCGAGGCGGCGGAATATCAGGTGCGCATCCAGCGGAAGGCCCAGGCCGCGCGGGTCGCGGGCACGAACACGCGCGATCTGACGAAATACGACGTGACGATCGACGGGGAGACGCAGACGCGGCTGGCCAAAGTGCGCGCGATCTTCCTGGTGGTGCGGCACCTCTGCGACCGCGGCGTGACACCGGAGCAGATCACTCAGACGATCGACTATCGCACGCACACCGACCTCTGGCGCACGGCTACAGGGACGCTGGACGCGGCGGCGTTCCGCGCGGCGCTCAGCGCGACGCGTGCGAGTGAAGGGCGCGTCTACGAACCGCACCGGGTCTTCGGCGGTGACGGCGAGCTGATCCACTGCGCGGGGCAGACCTTCGCCTTCACCAAGATGTGGAGCCGCGACGACTTCATCATCGCGATGGATCGGCTGCGGGACGCGAACCTCGTGCCATGTAGCGCCATCGGGTACGCCGAGAGCGCATGACGCGCACGAGCGTCGACGCCTTCGGCTTTATGGCTGCAGATGCTCCACTGGTGCGTCCCATGATATGCCGCCGTGTGCGGCAACGGTGCGGGATATGCCAACAAGTGAGTATGTATCTGCACTCAATGCCTCCTCAATCACCAGCGTCGAAGACGCGAGGACCAATAGTGCTCATTACAACCTGGTCGGCCCTTCCCCTTTCTTGAGCGCGGTCGTGCTGAGGCGCTCACCAGTCTAGGTATAGGGCAAGGATATTATGCCGAACGGGCACGTGTCAGTGTGCGCCAGAACCGTGCGCTCAGATCGTTCGGTAGCGCGAGGCACCAACGTAGCAAGGTCGGGCGGGCGAGGACGGCGACTGCTGGACACCGGTCAAAGATTTCTTCCATGAGTTCGGCGGCCCTGGCGGCGACGATCTCGGGCGCTCCGCCGTCGGCTTGCGCGAGCCACAGCGCTACCAACAGGAGCGTTTGCGCTAGCCGCACCTCTCGCTCATCACTCTCCCTCGCCGGATCGGTGGCTTCGCTGGTCGCAGAATCTTCCGCGATCGCCAATACCTGTTCGCGCATGTGCTGCAGCACTGACGCATCGCCAAGGGCGCGCGCCTGCACGCCAGCAACTTCGAGCGCCGCCCTGCCGAGCCCCTCATCGCGTCGCACCATGTCCGCGAGATCAGTCGCGCAGATTTGCGCGGCGAGCGACCCGGTCAGGGCGGGATCGACGGAGAGCGGGCCGAGCGTGAAGTGGAGTTCGGCCCAGGCTTCGAGATCCTGTTGCGGATCGGCTAGGCGGCTAATCGCCATCTCCACCCGTTCGCGGGCAGCCTCGGAAGCCAGCATGCGTCTCGCCGAGTCGAGGGGCGTAGCGAGCCAGGTTGGCCACGGGCGGGCGATCCAGGAGTCGAGGCTGTTGTCGGCCCATGCGAGGTTACGGAGCAAGGAAGTCTCAGGAAAAACGCCACCGCCAACCTCGGGGAGCGTGAGATTCGCCCAACGCCCCCCCCAGTCCGGAGGCAAGTCGACCGCGTCTATCCCCTCGAGGGCATAGGCGCACGCGGCGGCGAGGAGCGGCAGCGGTCGTGCCTGCTGGGGATGCGCAACGTCGAGCGCGAATGTGGCCTCCCAGTCGAGGACCGCACCCGGGGGGGTGACCTTATCGCGGAAGGCGGGCCGTAGGAAATCATCGGGTGCGCCGGCGGCGTGCAGGATACGGTAGAGGTGATCGGCGCAGGACCAGGTGACCGCCAGTCGCACCGGGGCAGACCAGCCGCGCGCCTCCGAGCGCGCGGTGAGTTCGTCGGCGACCCACTCCAATATGGCGACGAAGGCTGCACTCGCGGCCAGGCCGCGCGCACCCGTGGCGCGCCGTATCAGGCGGCGCACGCGCATCGCCATCGCGCGATCGTCGCCACCGAAATGTCGCAGCAGCCGGATGGCCTGGGCGAGCAGCGTCGGCGTCGCCGCCAGGCGCAGGATTCGTCGGAGCGACGCCATGCGCTCGGGTTCTTCCTGCGCCGCCAGGGCGTCGACGATGCTGGCGGGCAGCGCCACCGGGAGGGCCGCGAGTCGCGCGAATGCTTCCACCGGCTCGAATTCCGCCAGGAGGGCGTGCGCCCCTGACGCAAGCGCGTCCGCGAAGGCGGTCTCGGGCGCAGAGTGGGCACCCAAGCGGAGGCGATCGGGCAGGTTCTCGACCGAACCAGGCAGGAGGTCGTCGAAGCGGAAGGCGCGCTCTTCGAGCACGCGTCGGGCGAGCACGGCGAAGTGCTCGGCGCCGCTGCGCGTACGCCATCGATGCACCACGGCATGCCGCTCCTCGGCCGTCGGCAACGCGGCGATGGCGACAATCGCACGCTCACGTCGATCGGGATCGCAGTCGAACCAACTCGGGAACCGTCGCAACCCGGCCGCACGCGCCTCGGGGGTGTCGAGCAGGAGTACGAGATGGCCCGCCTCCGGGAATTGCACTTCGCCGGTGTCCCGCCGCACGAGGCGGCAGCGCGGCTGACAATCCTGCCCGGTGAGGGGTTCGCAATCGATCGTGACCGCCGGATCGCGGGCGTCCAACGCGGTGGCCCGGCCCGCGAGGGCGGCAGTGAGCGCACCCTCGATGGCGGGGGCGTCGAACGTCAGCCCCCCGATTACGACCGCGGTGCGACGCTCGAGATTGAGGCGGCGCAGCAGGGCGGTGTCGGCGGCGAGTGCTTCCTGCAGGTCATCGGGGAGGTCGGTGAAAAAGCTCGCCCAGAGCGCCGCCACGGGCCTTTCCATGCCTGCCAGCGCTTGTGCATCGTCTAGCAGTCCGTCGATAAGCTGACCGAGGAGCGTCGCGACGGCCGTGCGCAACGCCGGGTCGATGGCGAATTGCGGGGCGAGGAGGCGCTCGTTCAACCAGGTGAGGTAGCGGCGACGGCGCTCCCGACCGGCGTCGGTGGCCGGATCGCGGAAGCTGATCGCCCGCGAGACGAGATCGGCGAGTCCGAGGGCGCGCAGGGCGCGGCGATCGTGATCGGGGCGGGTCATTCCGGCGATGTCCAGAGCCGCGAGTGCGTCGAGGTAGAGCGCCTGGAGTAGCCACTCCGCGCGGGCCTCGGTGCGCTCGATCTCCTCATCGTCCCATGCCGCGGCGAGGCAGTCGGCGACGGTACGGCGGACGCCGATCACGACCTCGGCCTCGCCAAACCCTGACGCACTCGTATCCTGCTGCGGTCGCGGCGCTTGCAAATCAGCCCCCGCCAAGAGGCAGGCCGCGGTGTATTGTCGCAGGACCGCGAGTTCGCGCGTCTCGATCTGTATCCCGTCGTCGACGCCGGCCAGGCCGAGGTGATAGTCGAGATCGTCCGTGGTCAGGGGAATGAAGCGGGCGTTGCCGGCCCGGAGCCGAGCGAGCGTGGCGTGGTACCGCGCCACGTCGATACGCTCCAGGTCCCGGAGGTAGGTGAGGATATCGATGATACCGACGATCGCCGCCGCCGTCGTACGCTCGTAGCGCGACACGAAGCGATCATCCACCCACACCACATCATCCGATCGCAACTCGGTGAGGAGTATCTGCTCAAGACCTGGCAGGCCCGTGTTCCCTGGGAACGCCCCGACCCCCTCCTCGTTCCCGCTCTCGGTCGGGTAGGGGAGCAACTCGTAGGTTTCTCCCAAGCCGCCGCTGATCCGATCTTGCAAGTCGGCCAGCCAGGTGTCGAGCGTTTGCGCTTGCCGATCGCGCTCATCGGTAGCGCGTAGCGCGTCGAGATCGGCGGCGGGGATGACGACTCGGAACCGGCGACTCGCCGGGTCGAGTACCCCAGCGCGGGCGAGCATGAGCGCGGTCGTCCGGCCACAGTAGAGCTGGGTCCCGCGTGGCCAGTTCGGCGCCGGATCGCTCTCCAGCGCGCCGCCGAGTACTGCCAGGGCTCGCGCCGCGTCGGCGGCCGCCAGCGCCCCCGATCGGCGGAGGGCATTCACTACGGCGGCGGGGTGCGCAACAGGCGGGGCGCCCACATCGGCCCCCGCGAGGGTGGCGCCTGTGGTATCGCCCTCCCGTGAGATGGTGGTGATCTGGATACCTTCACCCTGTCCCGCGGCGGCCAGTGGCTCATCCGGTATCGATGCGAGGGTGATTCTGCCCGCATCGGCGAGGCGCAGGATAGCCCGCACGAGGTCAAGTTCCTCGGGCTCGCTGCGGGGTATCTGGCTGCGCATGGTGCCGAGTGCTGACGGGAGCGCGGGCGGGAGGAACAGCGGGGCGAATGTTTCCTCGACGATCGCGAGTAGGTCCAGGTGGGCGGCGAGGAACAGGCCGGTCAGATCCAGTACGAGCCGACCCTCTCCTCCCATCCGCGGTTCTACGGCGACAGGCCGTCCGCCATGGCGGACGAAGAGCGGTTGCTGCCGCCGAGGATCCGGGCTGTCGGCATGCTCTCCCAGCATCGCATGGTAGCGCTGCAGCGGCGAGTCAAGGAGGAGATGAAATGGGATCTCGCCCCGGTGATAGCTGCCCGTGAGGTCGGCAAGCAGCAGCTCATGGTCGTCCAGGAGCTCACGAATCTCCGCCTCGGAAAGGCGCCGAACAATTCCCCGTTCGCGCGCATCGGGCGACACGAGTTGCGCGAGCAGGGGGTCGAGCCGGTCGCGGAGTCCGAGCCGTTGCGCGAGGTATACGGCCTCCGGGATCTGCTCAGGCGGCAGCGTGGCGCTTGTCACACGTTCCACGATGGCGATGGCTGCCGCGCGGTCCTCCACTGCGGCCATCTCGGCGACCCGGAGCGCCTCACCGGTCAAGCCGCTCAGCGTGGCGAGGCGTCGCGCGACGTCGGCGACACCGTGCCGATCGGCGCGTTCCCCCCGCAACAGCGCGAGGCGCACGAGGTTGTGCTCCGTCTCCGACTCGCGCGCGAACTCCTCCGCCATGGCGATCGCGGCGAGCAGGTGGCCGCTCGCGCGCAGGGCGATGAGGAGGAGTTCGCGCAGATCGTCTGGGAGCCGCGCTCCCGGGAAGAGCGTCAGGTGTTCGTTGAGTAACTCCCGGCAGCGTTCGGCCTGGCCGGCGTTGAATGTGGCGATGGCGGCGAGTCGCAGGGCGTCGGCGGTTCCGATCTCCTCCACCAGCCAGTCCGCCTCGGCGGCCAGCTCGGCCCATCGACCCCGTTCGGCCAGGACCTCGCAGCGCGTGAGCCGGAAGATCGGGTCGCCAGTGTCGGCGGCGCTGCGGTCGAGGTGCCGCGCGAGCCGTACCCAGTCACGCTCGTCGTCGCGTTCGCGTGCCGCCGCGAGCAGGGCGACTGTCCGTGCTTGGAGCGCGGCGGGCGAGGAGAAATTCTCGCTCGTGAGCACTTTCGCCCGGTGGCCGTCGCCCATGGCGGCGGCGGCGTGCGCCCGCAAGCGCGCCCATTCGTCGCTCGCGTCGGCATCGGCGAAGCGTTTTTGGATCGCCGCCCGATCGAGCAATTGCGCCGCCCGACCTGGCGTGTCGGTGCGCAGATCGAGGGCGACGAGGTTGGCGATCTCGACCGTCGTGGCGCTGCCCTCTTGCACGCGCGTCTCGAGGAGGGCGCGACTCGGCGCTGTATCGATCGGCCAGTCACGCGCGAGACCCCAGGCGAGGGCGCAGGGATCGGCGGGGGTTTCGCGGAGGATCGCCATGCACAGCGCCGACGCTTCTTCCTGGCGCTGTGCGTCGTTACCGAGGCAAGCAAGTTGCCACCGGCGCTGCTCGCGCCGTTCTGCGGGATCGGCGAAGCGCGTCGCGAGATCGGCGAAGGTGGCGGCCGCAGTCGCCAGACCCTCGCGGCTCGCATCATCGCGCTTGACGAGCACCCAGCTCGGCGGGAACGGCCAGTCGACCACTCCTTCCTGGAGGGCGAGTGGCGACACCGCCGCCCAGTATGCGAGTACGGCAGATATCTGACGCACGGCAAGCCACCGCGGTGCCAGTCGTGTCGCCTCGGCGGCGGATACCATTGCCGCCGTGACTTCGCGGCGAGCGAGGTGGGCGAGGGCCTGTAAGCGGAACGTTTCCGCGGTGGGTTCGCCGCTTGCGACGATCGCCGCGAGGAGCGTCAGGCTTTGGCTCGCGTCGCCGCGGGTAAGTAACGCCGTCGCTTGCACATGGCGAGCCTCGATATCGTCGCGATTCCGGAGGGTCGCGAGTGCAGCATCCGGGTCGCCGTTGTGATAGGCGACGAGGGCGTCGAGGAGGGCGGCGCGGCTCACATCGCGCGCCCGCACCTCTTCGACCAGCCGTCGGACGGCCGCCAGATCGCCCCCTCTGTCGATATCCAGTTGCGCGAGGAGTTCCAGGACCCGGGCTTGGCCCGATACGCCCATGGTGTCCCAGAACACTTGATTGTTCTGGAATGCCGCGAGACGTTCCCGCACGCTCTCCCACCGTCCTTCGCGCGCCTCCTCGTGCAGGGCCGCGATCTCCAGATCCACCCGGTCGACGATGATCGCCCGCTGCTGCTCGATGGTGTGCGTGAGCGCTGAGATGATTATCGCGTGGCCCGCCGGCGGCACGGCGGCGAGCGCCGGACTCGTTGGTAGTGCCCCGCTCGCCGGTGGCGCTGGTGTCGCGATCGTCGGCTCCGCAGGTCGGGCATTAACCGGGCCAGAACGGAGAAAGGCGATCGCGAAGGACGCCGCGACCGCACACGCATAGACCAGCCAGCGGTCGTCTTGCTCGGTATCGTGGAGGTCAGCAACGCCACGGACCATGAAGAAGCGAGGGCGAGATGGTGCCTGCGTCGCCGCAGCAATCACGCCGCCCGCCTCGGTCTCGAAGCCGATCAAGTTTTGCCAAGTCTGGGTGATCCACGTAATTTGTTGGGAGGATGCGACGACTTTATCGCCGCTGGCAATCGGCCCCATATGCCGCTGTGGCCGCCCTCCCCCAGGGCGCGATCTCCCCGGCGAAACGTGCCAGCGTCCTCCCCGGAAATCCCGCACCTGCAGCCGCAGCCTTGGGTCCACCGGATAACCCTGCCAGGACGGCCGTATCTGGTCACCCACGAGGTGCTGCTGCTCGTAATCCACGATCTGGTCGGCGATCAGCACATCGCCACGCGCAACCTGGCCACCGACGCCGACAGCGTGGCCGACGAGAATCACATGGGCGGGTCGCCAGCGACGAATTGCGTAGGTGGTCGCGATGGCGGCCTGGACGCGATTCTCTGCGAGAACCGTCGTCACCACCGCCTCATACTGGCCCTTCTCGCCGTCCTCCCGCGCGAAAGGCACGGTCGCCCGGTAATAGACGTAGTCATCTTCCGCATCGGGGGCTACTCGCCGGAAGGGCTCGAGATGTGTGAGTAGAGCCTCGCGCTCTTGTGATAGCGCGGTGATGAAGAGGAAGTCGATCGGTGGGGCGACACCACTCATCAGCGTACCGACGACTGCCGGGACTCGATCATGTATCGCAACTCCCCACTGCCAGGTTTTCCTAATCCGCCCGGTAGGTTAGTCGGATTGGTGCGGCAAGAGTTTGGGGCATACGGGGAATTGCTCACGGTCTGTCTCCCGACAGCGTTTCGCCGCTCATGAGGGGAACAGGACTGCTGGACAACAATCCAACCGTGTACGCGGCAGCTGCGGCACAGGCATACGGGTGCCAGTCATCGTTCTTGTTCACGTCGCCCAGATCGGAGACGCACCGGATCATGAAAAACCCTGGCGGTGTAGCGCCCTGGAAGGCGGCAGCGGCGGCACCGCCAGATTCCATCTCCAAGCCGATGAGTTTCGGCCAGTCGGCGAGCAAACTCGCAAATAATTGGTCAGTCTTGGAAACCTTGTCGCCCGTTGCAACGGGACCGACATGGATACGCGGGTGTTCTCCCTCAGGCCGCCTGACGCGGATACGCCGTCGCCAAGCGGTCGACGTAAGCTCGTTCGCCGCCAGCCGCAGTCGTGGGTCGGCTTGGTGTACCTGCCAGCGTATCTCCGCCCCCGCCTCGGTGATCTTTTGGAGCTCATAATCGACGACTTGGTCGGCCAGCAGGATATCGCCGAGCACTATCCCATTTGCTGCGGCACCGGCCGCGATCCCGACGAGCAGGACGTAACGCGGTTGCCAATCCCGGATCGCTGCCGTGGTGATTACGGCGGCATTCACCCGTCCGGTGCCCAGGGACGTTGTCAGCGCGAGCGAATATGATCCCTTCGTGCCATTCGGGAATGTCACCGGCAGCTCGGCCCGATAATAATTGTAGATGCTATCGGCGCGCGGGTTCTGGCGTCGCGGTCGCGTGAGGAGCGCGAGCATCGCGTCGCGCTCCTCTGGGAGGGCAGTGATGATCAGAAAGTCGCATCGTTCGTCCGGCACGTCGTCCCCCCGTAAGAATCGTTGCCAGAGGAAGGCCTCACGCGGCGATTCTTCCGACCACAGGCTCCGCTAGCGCCTGAAAAGTGTACGGACACAGGGTTGTCAAGTCAAGGGGACGCTTGTAGTCGGAGGTTGCACGTCACCGAGGTATGCATCCGGCCTTCCGGCTGACCTGCATCGCCTGATAATTATGACGGCAGGCTCGTCATTGCATAGCGTGCGACGCCGATATCACCCTGGGGCACGATGGGCAGAGCGGATACCGGCCATGCGCATCTCCCTATTGCGGGTAGCCTTCGGTGCCGCGAAAGGTGATGGTGGTGTCGCCAGTTTGCTCCACGAATACGCGACTCTTGCGATCCTTCGCGAGGACGATCGTGATTTCTTTTGGAACGCTGCTGAATGGCGTCCTCGCCGAAATCCGGGCGGTGCCACCCCACGCCTGCTTACCCGATCGCCCCGGCTCGGCGCGACGCCAGAGCGTGAGACGTGCGGCAACACTGTCCGCACCCGGCAGGATGACCGCGCCGTCCACCTCGCTGAGCGCGCCCTCCCAGGGGAACCACGGGTCCGGCCAATCGTGCGTCGCCTTCTTCCAACGGTCCCCTAACTCTTGGGCGATAGTGCTAAGCCATAGGCGCGTGTGGGGGGCGAGGCCGTCGGCATCAAGGGTTTGGCGTAGTTGTTCGAGACAGCCATCGTCGCCCCAACGAATTGTTGCCTGCCCGTGTCGCCACCCCGGATGCACATCCGGCTCTTGCCCGAGCGCAATCCGAAGGACGCGATCGAGCGCGGTGGCCGCCCATCCCCGCTCCGCGCGCTCGCGGATCGCCTTCGCAATGCTATCCCGAACATAGGGCTCGGGGTCCTCGATGAGTCGCTGCAGCACGGCAGGATCACCTTCGTGGATGCTTTCATCCGTGTCGGCGCGCCAACCGAATGCTTCGCCCGCGCGCTGCCGCAATGCCACATCGGGGGACACCGACCATGCCGCGTATAGCCCCCTTAGCGATGCAGAGGCGCTCCGGGCGAGCGCGCGATACGCGGCGCGCCGGACGCCGTAGTGTGCATCTTTGGTGAGACCGAGCAACGATCCTATGGCGGCGTCATGCGCTTGTGATGAAAGTAACCGCGTTTTCTCGATCGCCTCGTCTTCCCCCTGCGCTGCCTTTGGGGGTAAGGCACCGAGTGCATCGGCGAGCGCGGCGCGCAATTCGGGTCGCCAGTTGTCCCAGACGGTGTCCCAGCGCTCCCTTGCGAACGCCTCTGGGATCAGCCTCGCCACCGTGGCTGGCACTGCGGTCTCGCTGAACGATGCTGTGGATCCGTCGCGCACTCGTGCGAGCAGCGCGTTCCCGATGGCGGTGGGCACGAGCGGATGGCCGTGCCCGGTGTGTGTTCGCCTCAGTGCCTCCGAGATTTGCAGTCCAGCGACGTAGTCATCCGACGCGAGAATATCGACCAGGACGGGCAGAAACGGCCCAGGATCGCGTTCGTAGAGCAGACCGATTGCGGTAGCGGTCTGCTCGAGCGGAGGCGCATCTTGCCTCCGCGCCCATGTGTCACCGGATTGTTGCAGCCCGAGGCGCGCGGTGAGGAGTTGCGGCAGCGCGGCCAATTGACCGTGCCGCGCTAGCAGGTCGAGTGCGTGGTCGCCCAGTTCGTCCTCACGGGACGCCCACCCCACGAGCCGCGCGGCGACGGCTGGGGGGAGTTCTTCAGCGGGAAGGTATGCGAGGGCGGCCAGTAGTCGGCCGCGCTCGAATTCTTCCCCCCGCTCATCCAGGATCGCGCCCGCAATAACATGGGCGTGCCGCTCCCGCAGGAAGCCGGCCGCGGCGAGGGGTTCAAGCGCTCCAGCCGCGGCACGTCGCTGATATGGCACCGGCGCGTCCGCTACGTCGCGCACCAGGGTGTCCAGCACCGTGTCGTCGTCTTTTGCCAGCGCTGCTGCGATCTCGATCAGGGCGTTGACGGTATCTTGCAGGACCTCACCCTGGAACGTGAGCCCGAAGCGGCGCAGCGCCGCGAATGCCGTCGGGGTGGCCGAACTGGCGACCACCCGGATGGCCGCCATGCGGGCGAGCAACTCGCCGTGCGGTCCCTCCTCCGGCTGGTCAAACGTTTCCCTCACAAGGGTGAGGATGAATGATGGCAACGGATCGAGCCGGAAGCATGCCAACTGTCGCAGCATCCGCGCCCGCACGAAAAGATTGGACTCCCCAGCGATGGCCGGGGTGAATACCTGCGGGTCGGCTGCTCTTCCCCACAGCAGCAGCGTTTCCCAGGCGGTCTCCTTACGCATCATCTCGGCCGTCTGAAAGATCGCGTCTGACTTGGTGTCAGCCTGCGCGTCCGCGCGGAGGTGGGCGAGTGCCCGGGGAGTATCAACGGCGTCCCATCCATCCAGCTGGCGGGGGCGTACGCATTCCGCTAGGCGTAGACCGAGGAGGTAGCGGCGGTGCGCCGCCTGCTCGGGATCCTCCTGCGACAACGGGAGGAGATTGAGCAAGGTCGGCACGACTCGGGCACTGTCGCATCTTGCGGCGATCGCCCCGATATGCAGGTTCCATTTGACGTCATCCGGGCCTTCTGCGAGCCGTGCCTCGATGACGCTCCAGGCGGCCTCCTGGCGGGCACCATCCCCAGGATTGGTGTCCGCGATGGCCGCGATGGCTTGCAACGCGGAGAATCCCTGGCCGAGCGCGTGATCCCAGGCTCCCTGGCCGAGCCAGTGACCGTCGATTACCGCAATGCTTCCCGGATCACCTAGTCGACGCAACGCGCTCAGGAGCGAACGGTTGAACTGGCCCGAGCGTATCCGCTCGTGAATATCGTCGACGAGGGATTTGTGTTCGGTCGCCGGCACACCGAGAGAGGTAATCGCAGAAAGCGCCACCGCTCCGACATCCTGGCTGTTATACCGGGCGATCGTCTGTAATGCCGGAACGAGATCATAGCGACGAAAACCGATCGCGGCGATGGTCCAGCACGCTGCCTGTACTTCCTGGGTCTCTAACCCCCAAATCCACCGATGCGGTGACGCAGCGTGGGTACGGCGCAGGTGCCAGGACGCGCGGTCAAAGGACGATTGGTGAGGAAATAGGAATATCGCGTCGAGCGTACGCCCGCGCAGGCGACGGCGCACACCCGGTGGATACTGGTCGAGCCAGTCGCGTAGACGCTCCCGGAGCGTCGAAGCCTGTGACCGTGACTCGATGCTCCCGTCATAGCCAAGGCCCAGGCAATAGGGGATGAGCCGGGCAAGAAATGGCCAGACTGTCTCGATACGGTCTTGCGCCGTCAATTCCTGCAAGCGCCCGAAGATGGACGACAAGAGATTACCGTCGGGGGGGGACTGGTAATCGGTAAGCACGGATCTCTCGAGTCTTCCGAGGAAAGCCAGCACGGTGTCAGCGTCGCCAGAAAACGCCACATTATGCCACTCCTGTTGTAGCGTCGTGTCCTCAGTATCCATTAAGTTGTCACCTCCCCTTCAAACTCCGTGCATGTGGCGAGGTAATCGCATACGAGCTGGTGGCGCCAGCGCCAGGTAGTTGGAGTTGGGGTGACCTGCTCGATAATCCCGCCGGAGCGGGCTTCTTTGAATAGCGTGTGTGCACCGGACGCGCTAAAAAGCCGCTCATCCCCATCGCATGCCGGATTGCGCCAATCTCGTGCGTAGCTGTTGGGCGCAGCTGTCGGGTAACTTATGGTGTGGCGGGCGATTATCTGGAGCGCATAACGGGCATGGGTCAGATCGAGCGACGGCGCGGGTAATCGCCGCTCGACTTTTTGCATGAAACGGTCGATGACCATGCGGCCCAGCCGTCGGGTTGCATCAGGGTCATTATCCAGAGCACGCTCCTTGGTCGACTCATCCATCTGCAGGAACGCACGCCATATCAAGGGATGTTGTAACGCTCTGACGATATCAGGGTTTGCTGGATACATCGGGCGTGGTGGTGGGCTTAGTCGCAGCGGGGGGCCGGACTGTTGAGGTGCCCCAACAACATTTCCCGAACGCACGGAGAAGTGTTTGGCGATGCGCTGGTGGGCCGGTGACGAGTCAGAGTCTGTGACTGCGTGTAATTCCTCGGGGGCGAAGTTGTCAATCTTGATTACGCAGGGTTTGATGCGCTTCTCCCTCCCCTCTTCCTCTTCGTCTTCCTCTTCGTCTTTCTCTCCGCCACTCTTGGGTCGCTCGAGTTTCGCATTGCGGTGTAGATATCGGGCCACAAATTCCAGCGACTCTCGGCAGGTGACCACGAGTGTCATCACGGGTCGGTCGGCAGTATCGGCCACGCGTTGTTCCTCTGCCCAACACCATTGCACCAGGTCCCGTAGGCGATCGGGAGCCGTGGGGGCCTCAGCGATCTCGTCAACACCGTCGAGTGCGAGGTGGAGCAGGGGATCGGTTACCTTCGGATTTGCTATTTTGATGCGCCGCAGGGCCTTCGCATGGTCGCCGTGATCGGGATCATCGATTACTGGCACATTGCGCCAGGCACAAACCGCGCCCGAGACCCAGGCTGATTTTAGTTCGTCGGCGATCTCAAAAAGGGTGAAGGCACCCTTGTCCTCTACGCTCGCGATCATGTTGGCCCACATCCAGAGGGTGACCGTCTTGCCTTGCCCCCCGCCCCCCTCAAGGATGATGAGCGCATGCTTGGCCGCTTCCGCGGCGATCCGATTGATGATTTGGCGTTCCACGATCCTGCCACGCAACCACAAATCGCTTCGTCGCTTTGCCAGGTCCTTGGCGGCGATGTGTACCACGTGCTTCGCGGTGATACGCACCGCGTCCCGATGCCCGGTGAACGCCTCCACCAGTTTCTTGAGTTCAACTTGCTGCTCACCATCCCGGGCGGTCTCGACGAGCAGATCGGTGACTAATGTGCCTATCCCCCTGGCAATTTCATCATCGGTCGCCCCGTGTTCGCGACCGAAATCCTGCAATTTGTCACGCCACACTTCCAGCTGTCGGTCGGCAATTACATGGAGCCCGGCCATGACTCCTTGCGTCTCGTCAGACTGGCCCGTACCAGCGTGCGCCCCTTTGGCCATCTGGAGCAAACGCATGGCGTCTTTGTGGAGGGGCCGATTGGTGATGAGCCGATAACCAGCAGGGACGTCGCCCGCACGGGTAAGTCGACCAGCGCTCGCTACGAGTCGTTTGACGATCTCTTCGAGATTCTTCGGCGTGATGGGCGGTGGCGAGATCTGGCGGGAGTACTTGAACTGAATAAGGGTGATCAGTTTCGTGCCATCGGGGGCGATCTCGATGACGCCGGCATCTTGCTCGGCGGGTTCATGCGTCACCACCCCGTGCGTCACGGCGCGCAGAAGGACCTGCAAATCATCGTCCTCGATTGAGTCTTTGTCTGCCTGGCTGTGCTCTAACCAGAGATCTGCCTCGGCAACCAAAGCAATCGTACCGAGTATCTGGAACAGGAACCCACCCAGCGCTGTCCGCCCCCCGTCTGATTGGCTAGTGGCACGCTTTTCCTTCTGCTTAGCTATGTCCTGTGCCTTCGCATTCCCTGCGTTTGCCATATGTGACCTCTAAACTTGGCGTCTGCCCGGAGACTAACATGCGCTCCACGCGTCACGGGGCTAGTTGCGAGTAGCTAGAAACGTCATCAGCTGGCGATCGCGAGGTGATCGCGCCGGTGGTAACACAGAGCGGTGCAGCTGCGGGTGAACGTGCGCTTCCTTGCCCGATACAGACGTGTGATTACCCAGTATGTCTCGCGACCACTGTAACATCTTAGTAGGGGGATGACTAATCGTCGCGCCCCCGTATCTTCGTGAATAGGGACGTCGGCCGCGACGATTGCTGCACCTTGGTGCTGGTGCCTACCCTAGACATTCTGGCACAACAGGTGTATACTCCAACCCACAAAATAGAACATACGTTCTAATCGACGAGGAGTGTTAGCGGCAAGGAAACGACCGGGTACGCAGGATCTGGGAGTGGTATTCCCCATACGAGAAGCGCCCGTGCAACGCGGGCGTCTGGGATGGTATTTGCCCGCGGGGCACGGGAGATTGGAGTGCTGCGATGACCGAGCGACCGATACCACAGCATGCCGACGCGGGGCGCCGCCCGCCCTTGCACACGCCGTCGGCCCTGAACCTCTACCGCAAGTGCCCCGAGGCGTACCGACTCCGCTACCGGGCGCGCCAGCCTACCCCCGACGAGCCGAGCCCTGCCCTGGCGCGCGGCATCGCGATCCACGATGTCCTCGCCGGTTGCGCCCACCAATACCAGCGCCAGGGCACCCTGCCGCTCGACTGGCCGACGCGCCTCGCGGCGTGCCTGCCTCGGGCGGCCTACCCGGACGAGGCGGCGTGGTGGGGCGACCTCGCGGCGGCGCGCGCGCAAATTGCCGTCGGCCTCGCGGCCCTCGCACCCGGGCTGGAAGTCGTGGCCGTCGAGCGGTTCTGGCGCTGGACCTGGCCGGGGACCGGCTCCGCCGCCCCCTTCACCCTCGGCGCGAAGGTCGATTTGGTCCTGGCCGGGACCGACGATCGCGGCGACCGCTACCTCGACGTCGTCGACTACGCCACCGGCCAGGGGCGCCGCATCGATCGCATCCAGGAACTCGTCGAGCGCCTCGTGGTTAAGGCCAACCTGGGCGCGGGCGGTGACTACGCCTACATCGTCAGCACGACCGCCTGGCTGGCCTCGGCCGCCTCCTGGTCGGCGGTGCGCGACGAGGACGAGTGCCGCGCGACCTGGCGCGAGATCCGCGGGCTGGCCCACGCGATCGCCACCGACCCGGTCATGGCCCCGACCCCCTCGGCGCTCTGCGCGTGGTGTGACTTTTATGGCAACGGCTGCATCCTCGACCGCCCGGGCGCGGACGATCGGCGTCGCTCGCATGGTTTGGCGGATTGGCTCGAGGAGGAGACGGCAACCACACCGAATGACCCCGAGACCGGCTGATCCGCGTGCGCGCGGCGGGGAATGGGCCCGGATAGTGCCTACGGTGTATCGTCCGGAGCATCCCCCTTCGGCTCCCGACGGCCCCGGAGTACGCGCCTGTGCTCGCGCTCGTAGTCGGGGTCTGCCGCGATCTCCTTGACCAACTCTTGCATGAGGAGGACCGGGTTTAGGCCCAGCGCGTCTGCAAGGCGCATGAAGGTTCCGAGCGACGGGTGCCCCTTGCCGGCCTCCAGGTCGGCGATGTAGGAGCGGTCGAATTCGCCCCTCTCCGCAACCATCGCTTGACTCATGCCGGAATCGTCACGTAGCCGCCGCAGCACACGACCGAAAAGAACCTGCACGCGCATCGCCCCTCCTGTGTCATCGCGGCCCATCATCGCAGGTTTGCAGGAGGCGGTGGAGACGGCTCGGTGGGTTGTAGCCCACAGGAATCGCGGCGATATTGCCCGTGACCCAGGGAGAGTCCCGGCAACAGGCCTATGGATGCAAGGCTTCGGCGATCTGAGACGCACCCGCGAGGCCTACCGGACCGATCGCGTTCGCTGTGCCGCGGCTATCGAACGGGGCATGCACCGGGTAGGGGCGACCGGCGGATGAGACTCAACGGGGCGGTCGCGGTGGCGCGCGCAAAATGCGGTCCTCTCGCTCCTCGTTCAATCGCCGCATGCGCAACTCGTATAAGAGGCGCCGGCCATTTTCCTCGTCCGCGTGCTGCTCCATCATCAGGAACAAGTCGGAGAGCTTCATGTCGAACACCTTCGCCACCCTAACGATGTATTGCAGCGAGATACTATTCAGGCCGCGCTCCACGTCGCTGAGGTAGGATCGGTTCATACCGACTGCTTTGGCGAGTTTCTTCTGCGACAATTTGCGCTCATAGCGGAGCAGTCGCAATGCCTGGCCGAAAGCTGCTATCTCGGGGGGGAATCCTTCCCCCTTCTTTCCCGCCGAGGCGGGTGTTTCGTTTTCCATGACTGCGATAGTGCCGCCCCGAACAGCGTGTGTCAACACGCTGGTGTTGGGTATACCAGGCGATTATTTCCGGTTGTTGGGTATACACGTCGGTGCGATAGTAAATTCTCTGGTGCATTGGTGGCATGCTTAGAGGCGAACGTTCAGGCCCACCGGATACCGGATGGGCCACCGGCAGCGACAGGGGTGACAGGGGGGCGGATGGCCAGGCGCTCGAAGACCAGGCAAGAGGTGGCGGCGGAGATCGCGCGGAAGATCACGCAGGGGCGCTGCCAGGGCGTCGGGGAGCGCTATGTGCCCTGGACCCTCGTACGCGAGTTCGGCTCGCTCGGCCAGGCGGCACGTATTTTCGGCCGTAAGACCCCGCGAATCCATCACCTCTTCAGCCTGCTCGAGCAGCGCGTCTTCTTCTTTTTCGAGTGGCTGGCCGAGGTCATGGAAATCCGCGAGCAGTTCGTCCTCCCCCTCGCGGAGACGCTCGCCCTCGCCGAACGGCACGGCATCCGACATCCGCGGGTCCGTGGCGAGCCCGTCCCGCTCACGACCGACTTCCTCATCACGATCGATCGTGGCAATGGGCCCATCCTCATCGCTCGCGCGGTCAAGTACCTGAAGGATCTCGATCCGGCGACGAAGGGGTCGGCCCGCACGCGCGCGAAGCTCGAATTGGAGCGCCTCTACTGGGCATCCCGTGGCGTCGACTGGGGGCTGATCACCGATCGCGACATACCGGTAATCTTCGTCGAGAACGTCCGTTGGGTCCGCCCCTATCAGCGCTTTCCCGCGATGTCGTCGCTCTCCACCGAGCAGATCCTGGAGATCAGCCTGGTCCTCACCGACCGCATCCTCGCGACGGAGGAGGTACTGGGCGCTTCCACCAAGTGGTGCGACGCCGAATTGGGCCACGAACCCGGGACGGCGTTGGCGATCGCCCGCTACCTGATCGGCACCGGCCAGTGGCACGTCGACATGCACGTGAAGCTCGGCGCGTGGGACCGCGTGGTACCCGATGCGCAAGACCTCGCACCGGACATGTTCGTGGAGTCGGTAGCATGACCATCGCCCGCAACATGCTCCTCGCCTGGCACGGCGCGGATGGCAAGACCATTGTCCGAGTCGAGCGCATCCTCGTCGTCGCACCGGATCAAACGACGGCGGTGACGATCGGCGTGCAACACCTCAACGCGGGGGGGACGGGCCTCGTGGAGGACACGATCGCCCTGCCGGTACGGCGGCCGATCGGTGAACTGGAGGGCGCACCCGGGCGCCCTGGCCCGACGGTGCTGACACGGGACCCCTACGCGGACTTGCTGATGTCCGAAGAGGACGCGGCACGGCGCTGGGGGGCGGGGTACGCGGCGCGAAAGAATTCCCGCGATCAAGCATGGCAGAAACTCGACGCGTTGCTGACCCGAGCGGAAGAAGGGGGCCTCGACCTCTTCGTTGCCGCCGATCGCGGCGCCCTGATACGCGAGCTCTCCGGGCGTGGCGCGGTCAGTCCGACGACGCTCCTCGGTTGGCTCCGGCGGTGGTGGCAGCGCGGGATGATCCCGAACGCGCTGTTCCCCAACTTCGACGCTCGCGGCGGGCCGGGGAAACCACGCAAGCCCGGCGAGCGGAAACGCGGGGCCCCGCACAAATCCTTGCGCAACACCCCCGTGCGGCGCGGCGTGAACCTCACCGCCGACATGTGGGCGAAGTGCCGCGAGGTACTGGACTCGTTCTATCTAAACACCAACAGGCGTTCCCTGGAAGACACCTACCAGGAACTCCTGAAGCGCCACTACAAGGTCGGCGAGGAGGCGGACGAGCAGGGCGAGGCGCGCGCGATCTTCGCCCATGAACGCCCGTCCCCCGATCAATTCAATGTGGTGTGGAAGAAACTCCGCAAGGAATTGGGCCCCGAAGAGGTCATTAAGCGGCGCGAGGGGCCGCATAAATGGAACACGAGTCGTCGCCCATCCACGAAGGATACGATGCGCGCGGCGACCGGCCCGTTGGCCATCGTGCAGGGCGATGCCTACCGGGGCGACGTCGAGTTGGTGTCGCTGCTCAATCGATTCTGGCGCATCGGCGTGCCCATCATCTACATCCTGCGCGACGTATTCTCCCTTATGGTCGTCGGGCTCTACATCGGCCTGGACGGCCCGAACTGGGCGGGGATGTCGATGGCCTTCCTGAACATCCTGGAGGACAAGGTCGAATACGGTCGGGCGCACGGGGTCGACATCAAGCCGGGGGTCTGGTCCGTGCAGGACCACTGTCCCGAGACGATCATCTTCGATCGCGGGCTGGAGAACCTCGGGCTCGGCTCGGACCAATTGGTCACCCTGGACGTCGAGGTGAAGAATCTCCCGCCGCTGCGTCCGGACTATAAGCCCTTCGTGGAACAGTACTTCAAGCTGATCAAAGACACTATGCTCATCGCGCTCCCCGGGGCGTTCACGAAGCGCGAGTATGGCGATCCGGATCTGAAACAAAAGGCGCAACTGACGATCGATGAGATTCGCACGCTCCTCATCGGCGCTATCGCGAAATACAACCACACCTATACGGTGAAGCATCATCCCCTCATGGCCCGCATGATCGCGGACGGCGTCGTCCCGACCCCCGCCAATATCTATAAATGGGGCCTGGTGCATTGCTCCGGTAGCCTACGTCGCCTGAACCTCGACACCGCCTACCGGGTTATCCTGCCGCGCGGCAAGGCGACGGTCGATGGCGAGGCGATCCACTTCAAGGGCTTGCGCTTCGAGTGCGATCGCGCCTGGAAGGAGGGCTGGTTCGTCGACAAGAAGCGTCCCAGTTACTGGGATGGCACGGTCAGTTACGACGACCGGCTCACCGACCGGATCTATCTGATGCTCGGGCCCCAGGAATTCGAGGTGGCCACGCTGATGGAGAAATCCCTGGCCTTCAAGGGCCTCTATTGGCAGGAAGCGACGATGGTCGCCACCGAGCAGGACGAGGTTATCGCACAGACGAAGGACCAGGAACGGGCGTACCTGGCGACCATCGACGAGACCAACGAGGCGATCCTGAGGACCGCCGCCGCCGAGACGAAGGCCGCCCTCGCCGACATGCGGCCGCGCGACCGGACGGTCGACAAGGCCGCCCATCGGGCGGATGACGCCGAGACGGTCCGACGCGCCGATGCGGCGCGCGTGGCCGGCGCGGTACCGGCGCCGAAGGGGGCGGTGGTGACCCCGATACGAGCGCGAGCGGCGGCGGCAGCGCCCCCCCCCGCCACCGCGCCGCCCGCCCCATCCACCGCTACCCCGCCGGTCGCCCCCGCACCTATCTCGCCCTTCCGCCGCCGACTCGATCAGCACCGCGCCAAGGAGACGGGCCATGACGACTGAGAGCGGTCCCGAAAAACTGGCCCACTGGGGGGGGGGCTCCGGGGCGTTCACGCTGCCGGAAGCGGCCTATCGCGACGATGAGATGGTCGAGTACGGGGGCAATCCCTGCATCGAGGCGTTGCCGCAGATCATGGAAAAGGAGGACGTCGCGGAACTGGCGGTCTACCCCCCGGTGTACGAGGACGCCTGGGAAGGGCGGCCGCAGGCCCGGATCGCGAGGGCCCTCTACGCCGTGAAGCACTTGTTTCAGCCGCTCCCGATCCATACCAAGGTCGCCGGACGCATCGCGAATCAGTTGCGCCTCGGCCTTTCCTCGCGTAACCCGCTCGAGACGACATTCTGGCGGGAGAATGTCGAACTGGCCCGGCAGGTGCGGGCGGGCACGTTGCTGGAACGGCCCCCGTCGAGCCAGGCCCTTGGGCAGTTGGTGTATGGGGATTCCAGGAATGGCAAGACCAAGGGGTTCGAGACCGTCCTCGCCTCGTACCCGAAGGCGCTCCGCCACAGTAACTACCGGGGGACGTCGCTCCATCTCGATCAGCTCGTCTGGTTGCGTCTCGAGTGCCCAAAGGATGGCTCGCCGCGAGAACTCGCCCTGCAGTTCTTCCGCGAGACGGATGCTCGCCTCGGGACGCGCTATTTCGACGGCTACAGCCGTGGTCAGAAGAGTGTCGATGATCTCTTGGGGTACATGGTGCTCGTCGCCCGCAACCATGCGCTCGGCTTGCTGGTCATCGACGAGATCCAGCACCTCTTGCAGGCGCAGTATCGCGGCAAGACGGCGCTCAACTTCCTCGTCACCCTGATCAATTACATCGGCTTGCCGGTCACCGCCATCGGCACCCCCGCGACGCTGCTGGTCTTCGAGCACGAGTTTCGCCTGTCCGGGCGGATGAGTTTCATGGGCGACATCGTATGGCCCCGCATGCGTTTCGCTGAGCCCAAGCAATTGGAGGCGGACTGGACCATCATGCTGGACGCCCTCGAGGACTATCAGTACACCAGGCGCCACTTCCCGCTCACATCGGAGTTGCGCCGGGCCCTATACGAGAATTGCCAGGGGATCACCGAGGTCGCCATCAGCCTCTTCTTCTGCGTGCAACGCCATCTGATCGAGCAGGAGGAGATCGTGGGGGGCGACCGCGAATGGAGCCCCGGGCTGATCGATTGGTTGGCCGCCGAGAACTACACCGCGACGTATCCGGGGCTTGTCGCGCTGCGCAGCGGGAAGATAGAGGAGATTAAGAAGCATGGCGATGTAATGCCGCTGCCGCGCCTGCGCGCCGAGGGTGATCAAGCGCCGGAGCAGGTACTTGGTGCACCGGAGGAGACGCTCGGCGAGCCCGAGGGGGCGATAGGCGCACCGGCAGGCGCGGACGTCGGAAAGACCAAGCCCCCGCGTGCGAAGTCCTCGACAACGCGTCGGCCGCGGTCGCCGCGCCGGGGTAACGGGACTGAACCAGTGCACGATGCCCTGTCGCAGGCCATCGCGACGGGGGCAGACCAAGGTCTCGACCCCCACGCCGCGCTCCTGGACGCGGGTTTCATCAAACCACTCATCGAGGTCATGCTATGAGTACCAGGCTCCCTATCCCATGCTTCCCTGTGCTGCACCGGGGCGAACTCTTGTACAGTGCCCTGGCGCGTCAGGCATACCAGTTGCAGTATCCCGATGGGCGCTTCCAGTTACTGGAAACCTTTGGCCCGCGAGCCAGTGTCAGCACCATCGATCTGCCGAATTCTCTGGATTTTCTGGTTGCTGGACTCAATCCCCGGTACGGTCACTCCGCCGACCAACTCATTGCCGACCATACCACCTTCCCCTTTTATGCCCCCTTCCTGCAGCCCGAGCAGGCGGCGGGCGTGCAGGCCGCGATGCGCTCCGAAGATGGACGGGGGATCCACGCGCTAGCGGGTATCGTACCGAGCGTTGTCCCCCTTCCGCCCGCGCTGCGCTACTGCCCCGACTGTGCCGCCGAGGACCGGCGTGAGCGGGGTGAGGCCCTCTGGTATCGCCTCCACCAGATCGCCGGCGTCGAAGTCTGCCCGATCCATCGCGCGTGGCTCGAACTCGGGAGCGCGCGGTCCAACCACGCTGGAGGACGCTACAGGTACGTCGTCGCCGAGGAGTCGATTCCGGCGGGCCCGGCTCGCCCGGTGGCGGAAGCCGATCGGGATGGGGAGGATCTCCTCGCCATCGCGCGGGATACTGCGTGGCTCCTGGAGCAGCACGATCTCCCCTCCGATATAGCGGCCCTCCATCGCCGCCATCGGCTCCTCCTCGACGATGCCGGCCTCCTAACGACGGGTGGCTCCATCCGCCAGGGGCGTTTGCGTGAGGGCTTCATCGCCCGGTTCGGGGCGCTTCTCACCCGTCTGGGCTGCCCGCTCGAAGCCCACATCAAAGAACAGTGGCTTGCGCGACTCGCGCGCAAGCCCGATGAGGCGCTGCACCCGCTGCTGCATTTGCTCCTGATGCGCTTCCTGGGGGTCGATGCTCCGACGTTCTTCGATCTGCCGACCGATGGTGAGCGCCAACCATTCGAGGTGGGACCTTACCCATGCCTGAACCACGCAAGCGATCACTACGGGCAGCCTACCATCGCGCGCCCGGTCATCGCCGTGAGCAGCGCCCCGGCCATCCACCGGTCGGCCATTTCCTCTGCCCCGTCTGTGGCTTCGGCTATTCGCGTACCGGGCCCGATAAGACCGAGTCGGACCGTTTCCGAATCGGCAGGCGCGAGCGCTTCGGCCCGGTCTGGCTGGCCGCCCTGGATCGGGAATGGGCCGATGCCGCGGTGACCTTGGGGGAAGCGGCCCGACGTCTGGGTGTCGACCCCAAGACGGTGAAGGCTCAGGCAGCCTTGCGCGGCCTGCCCGGGCAGAAGCCCGGCAGCCGAGCGCGACCGCTGAAACCGAAGGCGGCGAACGCCGCCCCGGCACCTCGCGCCGACATAGCCGACGCGCGGCGACGGCATCGACGGTTGTGGCTCCAGACGATTGCTATGCCCGATGTCGCTGGTATCCGGGCGGTGCGGTCAATCGTGCGCGGGACCTACGATTGGCTGCATCGTCACGATCGCGAGTGGTTGTTCGCACATCCCCCCACTCGTAAAGTACGGCGACCCAGCAAGCCGCGTGTCAACTGGTCCGCGCGCGATCGGCAAATCGCGCGTGCTGTTACCCGCGAGGCGCAGCGTATGCGCGAGAACCCCGGCCGACCGCGGTGGATTACGCGCACCAGCGTGGGAAGCCGGAGCGGCCATTGGTCGCTCATCGCGAAACACCGGGACAAGCTCCCCGAGACGGAAGCGGTGTTAAGGGCGCTGGTCGAGACGCGCGAGGGCTTCGCCTTGCGGCGATTGGCTTGGGCGGCAAGCACGTATCAGGCCGAGGGAACAATCCCTGCGCGCTGGCAACTCATCGGACGTGGAGCCCTCGGTAATGTGGCCAAGTGGCCGAAAGTTGCCGACGCGATCAACGCAACCCTCCTCGCCCTCAGCAATCCCCCCATTATCGCTGCGTTCGATGGGACCTTGAGCGCAGCAATCTAGGGGCAGGGATCTAGGAGATCGTCCCATGGTCGGCGCACTTGCTGCGTGGTTTCGGCGAGCAAGTGCGCTGACCATGGGTTCAGCCTGTCCTCAAGGAAGCAGCGACACGACCAACGCCCACAAGTCCTCGGGGACGAGCATTCTCCGGGACTGGTTATGCAACGAGTAGCAAGGACGTATCCCGCATATCCTATCCTGGCGCACCAGAAAAAGAACGTCCTCCAAAACAGTTAACTATTACTTGAAAGGTCCGTTAGCACCATCAAATCGACGTCGCCAGAACAGGTAACTCTCGGCTACTTACCCCAACAGTAGTCGTGAAATTTGGCGGTGGAATCAGGGCCGCAGAACAGTGAACTATTCCCCGTGACCACAAGTTGTAGACGAAAAGGCGGGGGGCGACAACCATTGTCGTCCCCCGCTTCCTCATTCATGGTTAGCTTCTTATTCTCAACGTCCGGCGAATTGTGGGCCAAGTATATCGGTTAGCACTGTAAGTACGGCATTATCGTTGCCAGTATACAGGACGAGCGTGGTGTCTCGTAGGAAGAAGTGCGGCGGAGCCACCCAGGCATACGATATTGTCCTGACATTGCCGTCTGGCTCGGTCCATTTGATCGTTGTGTCAGGTTGTACTCGTCCAGCGTCTTCGGCGGCGATGACAGCGTCGGTGTAACGGTAAACCGTCAGTTCCGCAGGTGCCGCCAGTATTCCACCGCTGAGGCGTAGCCGACTCCCGTCACCGCGCAAAAAGGGTTGCGTCGCTTCGCCCATGTTCGTTACCTCTAAGCCCGCGTTGCGGAGCCGGGCGGCGAATGACTCTTCCATAGCCTTGGGCGATGTCGGCGCTTCGATTGTCGGCGGAATCGCCCGCTCAATCGGCGGTGTCGTACACGCCGCGAGTGCGAACAGCAGGCACAGACATACGGTTCCATATACGGTCGCACGCTTCATTAACAACTCCTCTTGTTGAGACGCCGAATACGCAGTTCCAAATCGTCGCGGGTCGCTACAAGTAATGCGGGGCAGTGCGGATAGTTCTCTGTAAAGGTTGCCTCAGATTATTGTTTGTCCGTTTTTACCTTCGAGTATACTGTCCGATCCCCCGTTTGCAGCGGCAGACCGGCGAGTACAGCGAAGGTGAAGCGGCGGTCGCCGCGCTGGACGCCGAGGATCAGGTGTCCGCGAGGGCAGGAAAGTGTATGGCGAGTTGGAAGGGCGTGGGTGAGCGAGTCCAGGAGCGGCAAATCAGCGGCTGGCGGCGCGAAAGGCTCCGGTATTGTATGTCGTCTGACTTGTCCGAGCACCTGTCGTCGTCGTCGATTATAGGGCCTGCAACGCTGCGCACGGTGTCCTCACCGCCCTTGACGACCCCCTATTTTCACGGTATAGTTGAGTGTCGCGAGGAACGGGCGCGTCACTGGTACTCTGTGCCTGTGCGGTGTCATTTCCCGGGGCGCGGCCCCACCGGCGGTCAAGCCCATGTAGCTCAGTTGGCAGAGCACCTCCTTGGTAAGGAGGAGGTCTCGGGTTCGAGTCCCGACATGG
>JAABUT010000992.1_pt1 | contig 36321 bp, 30 predicted proteins | sample 5559281 | NCBI WGS metagenome assembly JAABUT01 (sample SAMN10711880, study PRJNA513359) | rock metagenome | isolation source: Antarctica rocks | place: Antarctica: Victoria Land, Ricker Hills nord | collected 2016-01-04 | reverse complement strand
CTGCTGGAGCCCAAGACCACGACCACCAAGACGGCCCCGCGAAAGGAGATCGCCGCTACGGCATAGTTGCACTGACTCACAAAGTCACACGCGACGAGTTACACCACCTCGCGGGACGCGACCCGCCAGCGCGAAGCAAGTCGCCGCTCATATCCTGCCGGCATGGTGATTCCTGCGATCCCGTCGCACGACGTACCAGCCGGTATCCGGCCCACCACTGCCTACCCGAGCGAGGCCTGATGGCGGTCGGAAGCGGGCTCGATCTGTTCACGGGCGCCTACTTGCATCAGGACTGGGACTACGAGTTCGACTCGCCTTGGGGGGCGGTCCAGGGTTTCGCCGCGACGGCGTCAGCGGAGGACCTCCGCTCCGCTGCCGACAAGCTGAGCGAGCTGCTGGCGTCATCCGCTGACGAGGTGGCGCTCCACAAGGCGATCGACGAGGGCGCGCCCGCGTGGAACTATCCCCGCAACGAGCTGTCGGTGCTGCCCGCGTTCTGTCGCGGGGCAGCCAGGATGTGGAGTGCTACCGCGGACAGCCGTGGTGGCCCCTACTACGAGCTGTTCCTGCTCCTCGGGGTCTACCTCTGGGAGGACATCGACCCGCCGTACGACGACAAGTGCGGGGCTGCCCGCCGGATGCTGCGCGACAACGAGCCGGCTGACGCCCGGGAAGCCGCTCAGGAGATCGAGCGGCTGTTCGCGACGACGAGCAGCGAGACCGAGCGCTGGGCAGTCATGGCGGATCTCCGGATCGGCTGGGTCGACGAGGAGCCCGGAGCGCTGGACCGCCTGCTGCACTTCATGCTCGACTTCTACGGCGCGATCGAGCACGGCACGCCCTTGCCAGAGTCCCCACAGCCCTGACCGCCGCTCCCGCCAGAACCGTCGGACCCCGGTGGCAACCTCGTAGGGGTGGACGTCCAGCAGCCCCTCAGCCTCGGCCGTACGCCGGCCGCGCGACCTCGTGCGGCGCGACACGCCGGGCGGTGCCGCCCCCCGAGCGCGGTGACCTGCGACTTCCCGAGACACGCCGCCAAGTGCTTGCGCCCAGCCGTGTGCCGGCCCTACTGTCCCGCCACAACATCTAGTACTTACACGGATGTAGTTCTCCACATGCTGTGGAGACCGCCTCCACAGGCTGTGGACCGAGGGCAGGAGGGCCGGAGCGTGCGCTGCCCCTTCTGTCGCTTCGCCGACAGCCGTGTGGTCGACAGCCGCGAGACGAACGACGGTGACGCCATCCGGCGCCGCCGTTCGTGCCCGCAGTGCGGCCGGCGCTTCACCACGGTCGAGGAGACCTCCTTGGCCGTGGTGAAGCGCTGCGGAGTCACCGAGCCGTTCAGTCGCGCCAAGGTGGTCAGCGGCGTGCGCAAGGCCTGTCAGGGCCGACCGGTCGATGAGGACGCCCTCGCGCTGCTTGCGCAGCGGGTCGAGGAGAGCGTCCGCGCCGGCGGCACCGCCGAGGTGCCGGCCCACGAGGTCGGCCTGGCGATCCTGGCGCCGCTGAGGGACCTGGACGAGGTCGCCTACCTGCGCTTCGCCAGCGTCTACCGCGGCTTCGAGTCGCTGGCCGACTTCGAGAGCGAGATCAGCTCGCTTCGGGCGAGCCACGCACTGCCGTCACAGGACGAGGGCGAGCACGAGACGGGCCCCCCGGGCCGCCTCGTCCCGGCCGGCTAGCCGCAGGACAGGCCGGACGCTGCCGGCGTACGGGCACCAGAAGCATCTGCACGGGGCACAGGCGAATGCCGCGGGCAGCGCGGTTGTTGAACCACTCGGGACGAGGAAGAGGACAGGCATGACGGAGACGGTCAACGGCGCGCCGGCACAAGCCAAGGACGGCCGCAGTGGCAGGCGGCTGCGCATCGAGCGCGTCCATACCACCCCGGGCACCCATCCCTACGACGAGGTGAGCTGGCAGCGCCGCGACGTGGTCATGACCAACTGGCGCGACGGGTCGGTCAACTTCGAGCAGCGCGGCGTGGAGTTCCCCGAGTTCTGGTCGGTCAACGCCGCGAACATCGTCACCACCAAGTACTTCCGCGGTGCGGTCGGCAGCGACACCCGCGAGTCGAGCCTGCGCCAGCTGATCGACCGGGTGGTGCACACCTACGTCGCCGCCGGCCGTGAGCACGGCTACCTCGGCACCGAGGACGACGCCGACGTGTTCGAATACGAGCTGACGTGGATGCTGCTGCACCAGGTGTTCAGCTTCAACTCGCCGGTCTGGTTCAACGTCGGCACCACCGCGCCTCAGCAGGTCAGTGCATGCCAGCCGTACGACGCGCTCGTGAGCACCACCGGCGGGCTGGTGCCGATCGGCCAGCTGGTGGCCGACGGGGCCGTCGGCACCAAGGTCCTGGACGCGAACGGTGTGACGAGGGTGCTCGCCGTCAAGCACAACGGCGTCAAGGACGTGCTGCGTCTCACGACCAAGGCCGGCTATCAGCTCGACGTCACTGCCGACCACCTCGTCTGGAAGTCCACCGGCGAGGAGACCGGTGCCTTCGTGCCGGCCGGCAGCCTGCGTCCCGGTGACACGCTCGAGTGGCACCGCACCTACGTCCATGGCGAGCGGGAGATCACCTCGCGCGAGGTCGCCGAGGCGGCGCTCGCCGGGTGGCTGCAGTCCGACGGCTTCGTCGGCCAGTACACCGGCACCAACCGGTCCCTGACGATCGAGGCGATGACCGTCACGGACGCCGAACTCGCTTGGGTGACCAAGGCTCTGGACGTCGTCTTCCCCGAGGTGCACCGGCACGAGCGGCGCGTGACGACGCAGGACACAACGCTCGACTGCCGCCGCACCCGGCTGTACGGCGCGGTGCTCGAGTCCTTCGTCGACGCCTGGGGTCTGCGGGCCCGGGGCACCGAGATGGCGGTGCCGGCGGCGCTGTTCACGGCGCCGCTGCCGGTCGTCGCGGCGTACCTGCGCAGCATCTTCCAGGCCGAGGGCTACGTGTCCGCCCGCACGAGCTCGACGATGCTCGCCGTCGACATGATCGGGGAGGAGCTCGTCCGCGGGATCCAGTCCCTGCTGCTGCGCTTCGGCATGTTCTCCCGCGTGGCGCGCAAGGCCGAGCCGCGAGAGAACCGTCACGACATGTGGTCGCTGCGTATTCAGAACACCGGGGACCGCCGGATCTTCGCCGAGGAGATCGGGTTCATCGATCCGGTCAAGGCCGAGAAGCTGGAGCGCTCGTTCGACCTGCCTGGTCGGGAGGCGCGAGGCACCAAGCAGCTGGAGATCGCGAGCATCGGCTCCCGCGGCGAGATGGACGTCTACGACATCCAGACCGAGTCCGGTGAGTACCTCTCCGGCAACCTGCGCGTGCACAACTGCTTCATCCTCGCCGTCGACGACACGATGGACTCGATCCTGAACTGGTATCGCGAGGAGGGGCTGATCTTCAAGGGCGGCTCCGGTGCCGGCCTCAACCTCTCGCGCATCCGCTCCTCCAAGGAGCTGCTGTCCTCCGGTGGCACCGCCAGCGGCCCGGTCAGCTTCATGCGCGGTGCCGACGCCTCCGCCGGCACCATCAAGAGCGGCGGCGCCACCCGGCGCGCGGCAAAGATGGTCGTACTCGACGTGGACCACCCCGACATCGATGAGTTCATCGAGACCAAGGCGCGCGAGGAGGACAAGATCCGGGCGCTGCGCGACGCCGGCTTCGACATGGACCTCGGCGGCAGGGACATCGTCAGCGTCCAGTACCAGAACGCCAACAACTCGGTCCGGGTCAGCGACGAGTTCATGCGCGCCGTCGAGGAGGGCAAGGAGTTCGGGCTGCGCGGCCGGATGGACGGCCAGGTCCTCGAAACCGTCGAGGCGCGCGCACTGTGGAAGAAGCTCGCGAAAGCCGCCTGGGAGTGCGCTGACCCCGGCGTGCAGTACGACGACACCATCAACGACTGGCACACCAACCCCGAGTCCGGCCGCATCACCGCGTCCAACCCGTGCTGCTTCACCGGCGACACCCTCGTGCAGAGCGTTCACGGTCCGATCGCCTTCGAGCAGCTGTACAAGTCGCTGCACGCCGGCCAGGACGTCGTGGTCCGCAGCCTGGATCTCGAGACCGACGAGATGGTTGAGCGGCCCGCGACCCGGGCCTGGATCGCCGGCTACACGTCCGACCTGCGAGAGGTCCGGACCCGCCGGGGACTGCGGTTCACCTGCACCCCACAGCACCGGTTCCTGCTCGACGACGGCTCGTGGGTCGAGGCCCAGAAGCTTCTGGCGGGACAGGTTCTCACAGGGGACGACATCCCGGACCTCGTGGAGAGCGTGACCACGCTGGTCCTCGACGAGCCGGTCCCGGTCTACGACATGGAGGTTGCAGGCACCCACAACTTCGTGGTGACCGCCGAGGGTCGCGCCGGCGTGGTCGTGCACAACAGCGAGTACATGAGCCTTGACAACTCGTCTTGCAATCTAGCCTCGCTCAACCTGCTGACGTTCCTGCGTGAGGACGACACCTTCGACGCCAAGCTGTTCGCCAGGTCGGTCGAGCTGATCATCACCGCGATGGACATCTCCATCTGCTTTGCCGACTTCCCGACCGAGCCGATCGCCGAGACGACGCGGGCCTACCGCCAGCTGGGCATCGGCTACGCCAACCTCGGCGCGCTGCTCATGGCCACCGGCCACGCCTACGACTCCGAGGGCGGCCGTGCCCTCGCCGGTGCGATCTCCTCCCTGATGACCGGTACGGCGTACAAGCGCTCGGCCGAGCTCGCCGCGATCGTTGGGCCGTACGACGGATACGCCCGCAACGCCGACGGTCACAAACGGGTCATGCGCAAGCACGCCGCGGCCAACGACGCGGTGCGCGCGGTCGGCGCGGACGACGCGCGGATCCTGCACGAGGCGACCAAGGCCTGGCAGGAGTGCCTAGCGCTGGGCGAGAGGAACGGCTACCGCAACGCGCAGGCCTCGGTCATCGCGCCTACCGGCTGCCTGACGGCGGACACCCTGGTCACGACCGACCGCGGCCTGGCTCGGCTCGAGGAGCTGGGCGACGTGCAGGGCGCCCGCTGGCAGGACGTCGACTTCCGGGTCTCCACCGATGAGGGCTCTCGTCAGGCGACGAAGTTCTTCGTCAACGGCGAGGAGCCGACGCGCCGAATTGTGACCCAGGGCGGCTACCGGATCCAGGGCACCTATGGGCACCGGGTCAAGGTCGTCGACCCGGCGACCGGCGCCTGGGAGTGGAAGCACCTGATGGACCTCACAGCCGGTGACGTCGTGCCGGTGCAGATGGACACGCTGGTCGGTGCCCAGCGTCGGGTCCCGTTGCCGGTGCTGGAGCAGGCCTACTACGCCGGTGACCGCGGCATGGTCGTCCCGGATGCGGTGGACGCCGACCTGGCGGAGCTGGTCGGCTACTTCATGGGGGACGGCAGCCTGCACGCCAAGGGCCTTCGCTTCTGCGTCGCGGACACCGATCTCGACGTGGTCGAGCGGCTGCGCATCCTCGGCAAGCAGCTGTTTGCCCTCGAGGCAGCGGTCACGCAGCAGCAGGGCTACCAGGAGGTCTCGCTGAGCAGCGTGCGGCTGGCTCGCTGGTGGGAGGCGGCGGGCTTCGCCAAGCAGCTCCCTGCCGAGGGTCACAGCGGCAAGGGCTGGCGGCCGCATGTCCCGGCGGCCATCCGCGAGACCAACGACAGGACCGTCTACGAGGCGTTCCTGCGGGGGCTGTTCGAGGCCGACGGGACGGTGCAGGGCGGCGTTCCCAGCATGTCGACTGCGTCCCGGTCCTTCGCCTCGGACGTCCAGCTGCTCATGCTCACGCTGGCACTGCCGACGACGGTTCGCGAGACGGTCAGCGGCTTCGGCGGCGCGATGTTCCAGATCCGGCTGCGCAACCTGGAGCACGCCGTGATGTACGGCGAGATCGTCGGCTTCCTTGGCGAGCGCAAGGCCCGCCTGGTCGCGACCGAGGCGACCCAGACCGGCAACCGGGACCTGGTGCAGCTGCCGCGTGAGGTGTGGGAGCAGCTGCTCCCGGCCGGCCACTCACTGCGAGCCGAGGTCCTACAGAACGTCCGCCGCGCCGGTGGGGTCCCGCGGTCCACGGTCGAGGCCCTGTACGTCGAGACGCGCGACCGCCGGCTTCGGCATGCGCTGGACTACGTCTTCGAGGTCGTCGCGGCCAACGAGGACGGCGGCGTCCAGCCGACGTACGACCTGTCGGTGCCGGACAACGTCACCTACGTCGCGGGCGGCTTCGTCAGCCACAACACCATCGGCCTGATGATGGACTGCGACACGACCGGCCTGGAGCCCGACCTCGCGCTGGTGAAGTTCAAGAAGCTCGTCGGTGGCGGGTCGATGCAGATCGTCAACCAGACGGTGCCGCGCGCGCTGCGTGCCCTGGGCTACCAGGAGGAGCAGGTCGAGGCGATCGTCGAGCACATCGCCGCGCACGGCAACGTCGTGGATGCCCCTGGTCTTCGACCGGAGCACTACAGCGTCTTCGACTGCGCCATGGGCGAGCGGTCCATCGGCGCGATGGGCCACGTGCGGATGATGGCGGCGATCCAGCCGTTCGTCTCCGGCGCCTTGTCCAAGACCGTCAACCTGCCGGCGGAGGCCACCGTCGAGGAGGTCGAGGACGTCTACTTCCAGGGCTGGAAGCTCGGCCTCAAGGCACTGGCGATCTACCGCAACAACTCCAAGGTCGGCCAGCCGCTGCAGTCCAAGAAGGACTCGGAGAAGGGCGCTGCCTCCGACGTCGTCGTCGAGTACAAGCCGGTCCGCAAGCGGCTGCCGAAGAAGCGCCCCTCGCAGACCGTGTCGTTCTCGGTGGCGGGTGCCGAGGGGTACATGACCGCGGGCTCCTACCCGGACGACGGCCTCGGCGAGGTCTTCATCAAGATGAGCAAGCAGGGTTCGACCCTCGCCGGGGTCATGGATGCCTTCTCGGTCGCCATCTCCATCGGCCTGCAGTACGGCGTGCCGCTGGAGGCCTTCGTCTCGAAGTTCACCAACATGCGCTTCGACCCGGCCGGCATGACCGACGACCCGGACGTCCGGATCGCCCAGTCCGTCATGGACTACCTGTTCCGCCGCCTGGCGCTGGACTACCTGCCGGTCGACAAGCGCGCCGAGCTGGGCATCTTCTCGGCGGAAGAGCGGGCGGCGTCGGTCGCGTCTTCCTACGGCTCGCCTGCGCTCCCTGAGGACGTCGACGTGGAGGGGCTGGCCCAGTCGGTGCCTGCCTCGTCCCCGGCTCTTGCTGTCGCCGCTCCGGCGCACGTCGGCTCGTCGATGGAGCTGCTCGAGGCGCAGCAGGGTACGGCGGCCGATGCTCCGCTGTGCATGACCTGCGGCGTCAAGATGCGGCCGGCCGGGAGCTGCTATGTCTGCGAGAGCTGCGGCAGCACCAGTGGCTGCAGCTGACGTCGCCGTCGCCCGCTCTCTTCGCGAGAGCGTACGAGGCGCGCAGTAGCACGTGCGGCACTGGCGGTGGACGACGCCAGTGAGGCGAGTGGCGGTTGCCGTTAGGTGGGCAACAGAGGGCGACTCAGAAGGGGCGGGCCGGGAGCCCCGCTCCTTCTGACCGTTACCTGTCGAGTAATCGGGCATCCCTGCTGACCACGTCATGGAAGATTTGATGAGTGGTCCTCCTGCTCCCGGTGCTCGGTTTCGCAGTCGCTGTTCTCGTCTTCGCCGTCCGCGACCGCGGTGCCCGCCGCCGCCGCGCCAGCCTGCATAGCGGACATGCCGTGAGCTGTCGTGCCCTGCTTCAGGTCGACGATGTGCGGGCGCGCCGCGGCCGGTTGCTCATCGCGCGCCACGGCGTTGCATGGCAGGCCGGCCGCGGACGCAGCACTGTGAACCTGAACGGTGCGAAAGTTCTGTCCGCCGTCGCGGAACCGAGGCATCGCGGGGCCCGTCCGGACGACGTTCTTCTGCGCCTGGCGCTTCCGGCGGCCGTCCGTGCACGGCTTCTGCTGCACGAAGCCGACGCCGCGCTCCTTGTGCGGTTACTCCAGGGCGACGCCCTTGCGGCCAGGCCTCTCGACCGGCCTACGGCCGCCGACGAGGCGAGGAAGGCTCGAAGACGCTGGTGGCCAAGGCTTTGCCTGCTGCTCGCCGCGCTCTGGCTGGGCAGTTGGGGATGGCTGGTGCTCGGCGGCGAGACTGTGCGGGCCACGGTTACTGGCGGGGACGGTGAAGGGCTTTGCGATGTCACTTGGACCCGCAGCGACGGTCGGGTCGGCGCCGCAGAGGTCGACTGTGACGACGAGCGCCGCGGGGCCGGACGCACCGTCTGGACCCTCGCGCCTCCGGTCAGTGGTGAGGCCGTCGACCCGGAGTGGACAACCGTCGCGGTGCTCGGCCTCTCCCTTCTCGTCGCCGGCGCCGGTGCTGTTGGTGTAGCGCGCGACCGCCAGCCCAAGCACTTCCGTAGCGATGACTGGGCAGCCGCCGAGGTCATGTCCGACCTGCCGCCGCTCAGCGAGGACGACCTCCGGCCGACCGGGGAGGCCGCCCCGGAGGTCCTCGTTCGCCTTGCGCCGTACGCCGTGCGCCAGCTGCCCGAGGGTGGCTGGCAGGACCGGCGGCACCCACGGGGTGCCGCCGAGCCGTCGTCCAGGCGCGACCTCCTCCGGGTCATGCTCGGACCGGCGTTCGCCCTTGCGATCGTTGCGGTGCTGACCGCACCGTGGCCGTACCGCTGGTACGTCCTGCACACCCAGGAGACCGCCGTGGTCACTGCGGTCAGCACGGGTGAGGAGGCAATCAGCGGTCCGGGACCGGTGCCTGACGACGTCACGGTCCGATACCGCGGTACCGACGGGGCGGAGCATCGCGCGGACTTAGCCACCACCCGGGAGCTACCTCGCGGCCTCGAGGTTCGAGTGCTCTACGCGGTCGCCGACCCGCGGTGGGCGCGGCTTGCTGAGCCCGACGACGGGCTGACCTTCGGTGCCGGGCTCGGCTTGGTCGGTGCTCTACTCGCGGTGGGAGTCGGTGTACGGCGCGCCGCGCGTGCCTTCGCCCGCGTGCGCGCTGTCCGCGCCGCGCGGTCCTTGTCCCCGCGGCCTGTCCTGGGCACGCTGACCGCAGACCCGTTTGGCGAACCCCTGCTGCTGATCTGTGACGCCGTCAGCCTTCCGGTCCGGCTCACGGCCGTTCCGCTCAGGACTCCACTGCCGCAAGGGGCTGCCGCGACCTTCACCTCGGCCGGCGGGGTGGCTCTGCACGCGCGCGGACGACTTGTCGAGGGCGAGGCCATCATCGTCGAGGTGCCCGGCGCCGACCCGCGAGGGCTTCAGCCGACTGGTCCGGCATGGCGTCCCGACACGGAGGAGCTTCTCATGGTCCTCGACAGCGTCAGCGCACTGGCCCGCGACTAGCGAGGACGGTTGCGACATCCGAGAAGCGCAGGCCATCGGCCAGCGGTCGGTCGGCGCGGGGGACCGACGACCTGCTTCATGAGAGCGGCTTCGACGGTAGATGGCGGACGAGCGAAACCCTGGTGTGCGACAGGAGCAGCTTGCTCGCCGCCTTGGACCGGTCGGATCCCGACCATGCCGGCTGCGTAGCGGTCCTCGAGCGGGACGACGGCCCGCTGCTCCTCAGCCCGCTTGTGCTGGCTGAGAAGGCACGATTCCGTGCGTCGTTCCCGGAATGTAGTCGGCCTCGGCCGGCGGGTCTGGTCGGCGCCCGCGCGATTGGACGGCCGGGTCAGCGCAGGGGGTTGGCCCCGGCCAGCGCGAGCAGGTCGGGACTGACGTACAGCCGAGTCGGCCGCCCGACAGGACGAGGCCCGGTCGGCGTGTGCTCTGCCAGGACGCCGACGTGGACGAGGGTGCCGAGGGCTTTCTGCACCGTGCGGAGGTGTTGTCCCGTCAAAGCGGCAAGCCGGGGAGCGGTCACGACGAGGTGCGCAGGAAGCAGGTCCAGTAGCTGCCAGGCGAGGGCGTCGCGCCGGACGGGTCGGCCGGTCCCGTCGCCGGCGAGCCGGGTCTGCCAGTCCCGACGGATGACCTCGACCTGCCCGACGAGCTCGCGCTGGACGCGCCCGGCTCCGCTGACCGTGTCCGCGAACCACCGCACCCAGGCGTCCGGGTTGCCCAGCCGGAACAGTCCGAGGCCGGCGAGGTAGCCGTGGCGGTCCGCGGCGATGCGGGTGCTGATCGGCGGCGGGGTGACCAGTCGCAACCGGCGGGTGACGACCCAGGAGACGAGGACGCGCCCGACCCGGCCATTGCCGTCACCGAACGGGTGGATGGTCTCGAACTGTGCGTGCGCGACGGCGGCCTGCACGATCGGGTCCAGGTGTTCGTCGTCCCGGTTCGCATATTCGACGAGGTCCGTGAGCAGAGCGTCCAGTCGGTCCGGGGGCGGAGTGACGAGGGCGGCGTCGAGGGGACTGCTGCCGCCGATCCAGCCCTGCTCGTCGCGGATGACGCCGACGTAGCGGCCAGGGAGCGGGCTCCCGGCCATGAGCGTTCGGTGCCAGTCGCACAACAACTCAACCGTCAGCGGTGCCCCGTGCGCGGCGTTTACGGCCTCGGTGACAGCGGCGAGGTTGGCGGCGACCCACGCTGCCGGGCCGGAGGTCGCACCCACGAGCGCCGCCTCGGAGATGACCACGTCGGCCAGCGGCGCAGCGATCCCCTCGATGTACGACGAGGCGACGCCCTCCGCGCGCAGGAGGAGCCTCGCCAGCGCCAGGTAGTCCGCCGGCATCGCTGCCGCGCCGGCGGCGACGTCGGCGGCGGCTGCTGCTGCACGCCGTACCGTCGTGGACGTGAGAGCCAGGTCCCGGTCGGCCAGCAGCGCGGGCACGAAGGCCGAGACACGGCGGCCCTGCCAGACGATGGGGATGTAGTCGCCAGCCTGCTGCTCATCGCTCATTGCTAGCCCGTCATTTGACGTACGATCTTACCACTATCGTTCGTCAATCCCGACGGTGCCCGGCGGCCTGCTCGTGCGGCTGGTCGGTGACGGTCGCGAGGTCGCCCTGCTCCTCGACCCAGCTGTCGATCCGCCGCCACAGCTCGAACAGCCAGTCGCTGATCTGCTCCTCGCCAGTGGGTACGACGGCAGCCGGCTCCCGCCACCACATCACGTCGAGCTCGCGCCGGAGCGGGAGCGCGGCCCAGACGCTCTGCAGGTCCTGCAGATGGTCGTGGCCCGTGTGCCCGAACACGACGACGTCCGCCTCCGGTGCCGCCGACAGGGCAGCCACCGTCCCGGCCGGCCGCGGAGGCAGCACGTGGACCATCTGCGCGGCTCGTTCGGCCTGCACGTGCAGCCCCTTGCGGCGCAGCCGCCCGATGGCCAGCCGCCGCCGGGTCGGCGTCCAGTCACCGCCCTCGGGGAAGAGCACCAGCGCGTCATGCGCGTCGAGACTGCCTGCCAGGTCGGCGATCGCGGCCGTGGCGACGTCGCCGCCGCGGGCGATGAAGCGACAGCCCAGCCGGCTGAGCAGCACGTCGATGGACGGGTCCCAGCGCAGCCGCTCGGTCAGCACGATGCGCGGCTCACGCCCGTACCGGCTCATCAACAGGTGCACGAGGACGAACGACGCTCCTGGCCCCGCGTGCCGGGCGAGCACGACCACCGGCTCCTCGCCGACCAGGTGCTCAGGGTCCAGCGGCTCAGTCACCGGCTCGTGCACCTGCAGGCGGAAGCGGAAGGTGAAGCCGGCCAACCCCACGAGCGCGCCGAGGAACCGTCGCAGCAGCGCATGGTGCAGCTCCAGCGAGCGAGGGTTCCCGACGCGGCCGGCGAAGCGCAGCCACAGGGCCAGACACGCCAGCAGGCAGGCGGTCTCACCGACCAGGTAGGCGATGCCGAACAGCCAGCACCGCGGCAACCGCCACCGGACCTTCCTCCGGCGTACGACGAACAGAACGAGCGCCACCAGCGCGTGACCGACAAGGACGAGCGGGAACAACGCAAGGGCGACGACCGCGAGCAGCGGCATGAGCGGCGCCACCAGCAGGCGCCGCAGCACCCACGGTGGCACCCACATGGCTAGACCCCAGCCAGATACGTCGCGGTCGCCGTACGCGCCCTGGCAATCCGCGGACGTACGCCGCGCGCGTCGCGGTAACGCAAGGTGGCGAGCGGCGTGCTGTCGTCGCCGGTCGGCAGGACGTGCACCACGATCTGCGCCGGGAGCGCGGCCATCTCCTCCGCGAAGCGGTGCCGACGTGCGATCTCGAAGGACACCAGCCCGACCTCCCAGGGCCAGCGCGGGGCGGTCAGCGGACGTTCGATGCGGCCGACGTGCAGGACGTAGACCTCGGTGGCGCCGAGCTCGACGGCGCGTCCGACCGGGATCGAGTGCACCAGTCCGCCGTCGACGAAGTGCTCGGCACCGATGCGCACCGGCGGCAGCAGCCCTGGCACCGCGCAGGAGGCGAGCACCGCATCGACCAGCGGCCCCTCCGTGAACCAGTGGGCGCAAGCCCGTTCGATGCTCGCGGCCACGCACTGGAAAGGCACCGGCAGGTCCTCGATGAGCGTCTCGCCGGCCTGTGCCCGGAGCAGGGCGCGCAGCCCCTCGTTGCCGTGCAGGGACGTGCGGGTGCGGGCGAGGTTCTTGAGCTGGCCGAGGACACCGCTGCCGAAGACGTCGCGGCTGCCGAGCTCGGTCCACATGTCGGCCAGCCGGTCGGCGGTGTCGCGGCCCGGGTCCGCGGCCACGGCAGCCCCGTTGATGGCGCCGACGGACGACCCGACGACGAGGGCCGGCACGACGCCGGCCTCGGCCAGTGCCTGCAGCATCCCGACCTCGTTTGCCCCGAGCAGGCCGCCCCCACCGAGCACGAACGCGATCACCGGCCGGCGTCCTGGACGGCAACCACTGCGCAGCTCCGATCGATGCCTGGGACCAGCTCCGCAGCGGACGCTGCCGGCCACAGTCTTGCGCGGCGCGCGGGTCAGCGCGCAGTGCCCGCCGTCCAGCAGCGGAACCCAGTGGTCCTCGTCGACGTACGGAAGCCCGACCCGTACGTCCAGCTCACCGGTGCGTACGGCGAGGTCGATGGCCAGGCACCACAGCACGCAGGCGTCGGCCGCGACCGGGTCGTGGTGCGTCAGACCGCTGACGGCGCGGGCCGCGGCAACAACCGCCGCAGGGTCCCCGAGGTGCGCGAGGGCCACGGGAGAGGTGCGCATCAGCGAGCCGTTGCCGGCGCTGCGCCCGGTCGCCTGGTGCAGCTCGCCCGCCGCCAGACGCATGCGTGCCGCGACGCCTGGGCCGCGGACCGTGCGGCTGAGCACCTGCCTGGTCTGGATGCCGACGTCGGGCGGTCCGTCGGCGTACCAGCGCAGGAACTGCTCGGCGACGGCGTCGAGCGCCTCCGTCGTACTCAGGTCCGCCCCCGCGGCGCTGACAAGCGCGATGGCACAGGCCATCTCGGTGTCGTCGGACCACCGGCCGGGCGCGATGCCGCCGAGACCGCCGCCGAGCATCCGCGGCTCGCCGACAAGGACGCGCGAGCCGTACTCGTACGGCACGCCGAGGGCGTCACCCGCAGCCGCCCCGAGCAGGGCGCCCGCGGCGCGGTCGGCCTGCTGCGCATCCACGTGCATCAGTGCGGTTGGAGGACGTCGTACGGCGACAGGCAGCCCACCGATTCGTCGTGCCAAACGACCGCGAGGAGTAGGCCGGCGCGCCGTAGGCGAGGCCGCGGCGTCCGCGCCTTGCCTCACGGGGCCCCGCGGAGGACAGTGCGTCAGGCCGCCGCGTGAGCGCGCCGAACCTGTCTGACCCGGGAGCCAGGTATGAACACGAGCGACATCGACCAGGTGCTGCAGGATGCCGTCGCCAAGGGGGCGGTGCCCAACGTGGCCGCCATCGCGGCCGACCGAAGCGGGATCATCTACGAGGGAGCTGCCGGCCCGCGGGCCGTCGGCGCCGCAGACCCGGTCACCCTCGACACGCACTACCGGATCATGTCCATGACCAAGATGGTCGCGACCGTCGCGGCGCTGCAGCAGGTGGAGCGCGGCACGCTCGACCTGAGCGCGCCCGTCGAGCAGTACCGCCCCGAGTTCGCCCAGCTGCAGGTGCTCGACGGCTTCGACGGGGACACGCCGCGGCTGCGGCCGGCGGCCTCGAAGGCGACGGTGAAGCAGCTCATCACCCACACCGCCGGGCTCGGCTACTGGTTCTGGAACGCCGACCTGGTCCGCTGGGAGGCCGCGACTGGCACGCCCAACGTGCTGTCCGGCTCCAACGTCGTCTTCGGCGCGCCGTTGGTCGCCGACCCGGGCACGCGGTTCGAGTACGGCATCAACACCGACTGGCTGGGCAAGGTGGTCGAGGCCGCGAGCGGCCTGGCGCTGGACGTCGCCGTCAAGGAGGGCATCACCGGGCCGCTGGGCATGGACGAGACGTCCTTCGCGCCCAGCGGCGAGCAGCGCGCCGATCTCGTCCCCGTGCACCTGCAGGGCGAGGACGGCACCTGGGCCGCCAGCGAGATCGAGCTGGCGCTCGAGCCGGAGTACTACGCCGGTGGGCACGGGCTGCACTCCACGCCGCACGACTACGTCAAGTTCCAGCGCGTGCTGCTCGGCGGCGGCGAGCTCGACGGCACCCGCATCCTGCAGGAGTCCACGGTGGACGCCGCGTTCACCAACCAGATCGGGGACCTGGAGTTCCCGGCCTCGATCCGCGCCGCCGACCCGGCCTCGAGCGCCGACTTCAACGCCGGCCCCGGCCACAAGTGGGGGTACGGCCTGCTGCTCAACACCGAGGATGCGCCCGGCCGGCGCCGAGCCGGCAGCGGCGCCTGGGCCGGCCTGTGCAACACGCAGTTCTGGGTCGACCGGACGGCGGGCATCACCGGCGCCGTCTACACCCAGAGCCTCCCGTTCGTCGTACCCGCGGTCCTCCAGGTGTACGTCGACTTCGAGACCGCGCTGTACGCCGCCCGCTGAGCGCGCCTGTCCGCCTCGATTGGTCCGGTTCACGGGGTAGGGGTTGGGGTTGTTCGGCGAAGGAGTCGGCGCCGTCCGCTCCCGGGTAGAGGTCCGCCGGACCCCACCCATGCGGTCAGCGTGAGTACCTGGGCGCTGATGCCTTGGCGCTGCCGGAGCCGCTGCCGTTGTCGACCGCAGCGCGTACGCCGTCCCGCCGGCCAACGCCACGGCGGTGACGCAGCTGGCCGGCACCGGCCACCGCGCGGTTCTCGTGCTGGCGGCGCTACCCGATCCGCACGACCTCGGGCTGCTCGAGGTGACCCTCGCTCTCACGCCGCAGCAGCGCGTCGAGCGCCTGGTGCGGCTGCACCGGACGGCGCGACGCCTGCAAGCCGCGGTCCGCGCATGACTGAGTGCGACCCGGAGGCGCTGCTGGGCGTCCTGGCTGCGCACCGGGTGCGCTTCGTCGTCGTCGGTGGCTTCGCCGCCGTGGCGCAAGGCAGCCCGCTTCCGACGTACGACGTGGACGTGACCCCCGACCTGGCGCGGGACAACCTGGAGCGGCTGGTCCAGGCCCTCGAGGACCTCCGCGCCCGTATCCGGACCGAAGGTGAGCCGGGCGGATTGCCCTTCCGCCCGGACGTCGCCCTGCTGCTCGGCGTCACGGTCCTCAACCTTGTCACTCGGCTCGGCGAGCTGGCTCTCGTGCTCCGTCCGACGGGCGGCCTTGGCTACCAGGAGCTGCTGGACAGCGCCGTCCACGTCGAGCTCGGCGCCGTGGTCGTCGACCTCGCCAGCCTGGAGCACGTGATCCGGAGCAAGGCAGCCGCCGACGGCGCCAAGGACCGGGCCGCCCTGCCCCTGCTGCGCGCGCTTCAGGAGCGGCTGCGCGAGGAGAGCAGCACAGCGGGGTGAGCGACGGCTGCAGCGGCCGGTGCATGCGGGGAGGATGATCGTCACCGGCGAGGTCGGGCTCGGCCGCCTCTATGAGGCCGGAGGAGCCTTGCGGCGTCGACCCGCCGAGGTGTGGACGCATCCGTGGGCTGCACGCCGACGACAAGGGAGAGGCCAGGCTTGGAGCGACCACAGCGAGCGCGGTCAGTGCTCGGTCAGCGCAGGCCGGTTAGGTTGCTGTCATGAGCCAGGCCGACCTGCACTTCTACTTCGACCCGACCTGCCCGTTCGCCTGGATGACCAGCAAGTGGGTCCGCAAGGTCGCGGCGCAGCGCGACTACACCGTCGACTGGCGCTTCATCTCGCTGCGCCTGATCAACGCCGGCGTTGACTACGACGCGCACTTCCCGCCGGAGTACGAGGCCGGGCACACCGCCGGCCTGCGGCTGCTGCGGGTCGCCGCCAAGGTCCGCGCCGAGCACGGCCGCGAGGCCATGGCCGCGCTCTACGCCGCCTTCGGTGCGCATGTCTTCGAGGTGGCCCCGGACGTCGGCGCCGTACCCGACCGGCTCGACAACGGCGAGCTCGCGCCGGCGGTGCTCAGCCAGGCTGGGCTGCCGCTCGACCTCGCGGATGCGCTGGACGACCCGTCCTGGGACACCGAGATCCGGGCCGAGACCGACGAGGCGCTGGCCCTCACCGGCAAGGACGTCGGCACGCCGATCCTGCACTTCCAGCCGCCGGAGGGGGTCGCGTTCTTCGGCCCCGTCATCAGCCGGCTGCCCAGCGATGAGGAGGCGGTGGCCCTGTGGGACCACGTCCTCGGGCTGGCCCGCTTCCCGGGCTTCGCCGAGCTCAAGCGGAGCCTGCGGGAGCTGCCGCAGCTGCGTGCGTTGGGTGTCGCCGAGGACGAGGTGGGCGTCCAGGAGGACTGGCACGGCGGCAGCCGCCGGCAGAAGCGCTAGTCCACAGCTCTGCCGCCAAGGCTGCAGGTCGCCTGTCCAGGGGCTGACGATCGCCCCATGACGACCGGTCCAGCGTCTGGGAGGCTGACAGGAGACACGAGGAGACCGCGATGTCGACGCCCCTGGAGCTGCCCGGGCCCTGGACCTTCGACGACCTCGCCGGCGTGGCGGACGACGGGCGGCGCTACGAGGTCGTCGACGGGGCGCTGCTCGTGCGCCCGATGGAGACGGTCTTCAACGAGGAGGTCGGTCTCCGGCTGTTCCGGCAGCTCGACCGGCAGGCACCCTCGGGATGGCAGGCAGTCCTGCAGTCCGGCATCCGGTTGGGCAGGGACGGCCGGGTCCCTGACGTCGGCCTCGTCCGCAGCGGTCTGCCGGTCGGGCGCCGCCAGGTCGGCCGCCCCGCGGAGCACTACGCCCTCGTCGTCGAGGTCGTGAGCCCGAGCAGCCGCAAGCAGGACCGCTTCTTCAAGCCACTCGAGTACGCCGCCGCCGGCGTGCCCGCGTTCTGGCGGGTCGAGACCGAGCCCGAGCTGTACGTCGTCGTGCACGAGCTGGTCGAAGGCGCCTATGCAGTGAGGCAGGAGGTGCGCGGCGTCGAGGCGGTGCAGGTGCCCTTCCCGCTCGTGCTGGACGTGCCGGCGCTGAAACCGCTGATCGCGCCGTAGGAGGGTCATCGGTTCCGCGACGTCTGAGCGGGACCGCCACCGCGGGCGATGACGGCATCGTGACGGTTGGAGAGCAGCATCGCGATGCTCATATGTGTGCGTGCGCACGACTGTCACCTTGGCCGACGATGTGGCGGCGGCCGTGGACAGGCCGCGCCGCGAGCGGGGGGCGGGAGTGAGCGAGGCGGTCAACGAGCTGGTGCGCCGAGGCCTGACGCGAGCTCCTCGGCCAGAGCGTTTCGTGCAACGGCGCGGCCGGATGGGCCCTGTTTCCCTGCCGCTGGACGACGTGGCGGGGCTCCTGGACGTCCTGGAGGGCGACGACCGCCGATCGTGATCATCGACGCCAACAGGCTGCTGCACGCCGCCAACGGCGACGACCCCCGCAGCGAACCGGCCGTGGACTTCCTCGAACGGGTACTCAACGGCCCCCGCCGCGTCGGGTTGCCCTGGATGTCCCTGACCGCCTTCCTGCGGATCGCCACGCACCCCCGAGTCTTCCCGGCACCGCTGAGCGCGGACGACGCCGCGGGGCAGGTCGAAGAGTGGCTCGCGGCGCCGGCCGCCTGGGTGCCGCAGCCGGGCGAGGGGCACGGGCAGGTCCTGCTCGGCCTCGTCCGCCGGCTGCGCCTTGCCGGTCCACTCGTGACCGTCGCCCACCTTGCCGCCCTGGCCCTCGAGTACGGCACGGGCGTGTGGTCGACCGACGCCGACTTCGCGCGCTTCCCCGGTCTGCGCTGGGAGAACCCGCTGAGCGCCGCCTGATCCCGCCCGGATCAGGCTGGACGGGAGAAGGCGTGGTAGCGCTGGGCGAGCAGCTCGCGGTCCGGCAGGTCGGCCGTGCGCCGCGGCAGCTCGAGCCGCCAGCCGTGCACGTCCTGCAGGCCGTGCTGCAGCATCGGCCCGTCGACCTCGAGCAGCACGTCCGGCCGCACCTGCACGACGTAGTCCGGGCGCACCCCGAGGATGCCCCGGTCGTACGCCGCATGATGGATCTTGCACAGCGCGAGGCCGTTGGGCACGACCGGCTGGCCTCCGTCACTGTCCGAGCGGATGTGTGCCGCATCGAGAAGGTCGACGTGCCGCAAGCGGCAGATCGCGCAGGTCCGCTCGTACGCGACCAGGACCTGCGCCCGGAACACCGGCTGGTGCAGGCGCAGCCGGGTCAGCCGCTCGGCGTACGCCCTGCTGTCCGTCGTCGGCGTCGAGGAGGCCAGGAAGCGCAGGCTCTCGTCGACGGCGATCTCGACGTACCGCAGCGTCGGGTTGTCGGCCACCACGTAGACGGGGAAGACCGGCACGAAGACTCCCGGCGCGATGCCGCGGAGCAGCACCAGCGGGACGCCGAGCTCGGCCGCCCGGCGCAGCTTGCGGTTGTCACCGCCGCCCGGGTCGCCGTCGCGGTAGGCGTAGCGCAGCAGGCCGTCCTCGGTCTCGACGTCGTCGTAGGGCCCCTGCGGCTGGCTCAGGATCGACAGCGTGGCGCCGAGCTGTCGCGGGTTGCGGATGCCCCGGCTCTGGTCGATGAGCTTGAGCTGCTCGCCGTGGTAGCTGAAGGCCTCGAGCTGGGCCCGGCTCACCACGCCACCGGACGCCGCCGTGCACGACGCGAGGTAGGCCATCGCGGCCCGTCGGACGTCCAGCTCGTCCAGCACCGGCGAGGTCACCTGAGCGGTCTAGCAGCTCGGCGGGCCGCGGGCCTCTACGCTGCTGCCGTGGCCGAGGACTTCGTCATCGCCCGCAACCCCGACCCCGACTCCGCGCTGCCCTTCCTGCTCCGGGTCCCGCTCAGCCCGCGGCCGGTCGTCCTCAAGGCCCGCGAGACCTGGCCGCGCACCGCCAAGGTCTACTGCCACCGCGCTGACGAGTGGCCGGAGGACCCCGACGTCGTGGAGCGGACGGCCGTCCGCTCGTGCACGGCCCGAGGCCCTGCGGTCGACCTCGTCCTGGACCGCGGCCGCGAGAACCGCAGCCAGCTGGTCTTCACCCGGCTCAAGGGCGGCCGCGAGGCGATCTTCTGGCAGAGCGCCCGCACGGCGCGGAAGGCGCGTCCCGGAGTCCGCACTCCCACGGCCCGGGCCAGCGGGCTCGCCGAGCTGCGGATCGAGGTGGACCGCCGCGAGCGCTACCCGTACCGCTTCGCCGCGCAGCAGGCGAGCACCGTGCGGGCGTCGCTGCCCTGCGGTGACTACGGCGTACGGCGGGACGGCGATCTCGTGGCCGTGGTCGAGCGCAAGTCGCTCGAGGACCTCGCGCGCAGCCTCGTGGATGCCCGGCTCCCGGCCCAGCTGGCAGAGCTGTCCGCGATGGCCCACGCCGCCGTCGTCGTGGAGGAGCGCTACTCCAGGCTGTTCACGCTGCCCTACGTCAAGCCCGGCTTCGTCGCCGACCTGCTGGCGAGGGTGCAGGTGCGCTGGCCGTCGGTGCCGGTCTTCTTCGCCGAGACCCGCCCGCTCGCGCAGGAGTGGACCTACCGGTTCCTCGCCGCAGCCGCTGCCGAGAGCGTGGCCGACGACCGCGCGGCGCAGCGCCTCGCCGCCCTGGTCACCGCCGAACCGCTGGCACCCGCCCCAGCCTCGGTCGCGACAGTGCGGAGGTGGGCGATGCAGCAGGGACTGCCGGTGTCCGACCGAGGGCGGCTCCGGGCGGACGTGCGGGCGGCGTACGAGCAGGCGCAGCAGTAGCCGGGCCGGCCCTGGCGTCCCGGCCCCCTGCGTCACGGCCCCCAGCGGCCCCGCAGCACCGCTCCGCCGCAAAACTCGCCGCCGTAGGGCTCGCTGTCGTAGGACCCATCGTCGTAGGACCCGTCGTCGTACCGCTCGCCGGCGTAGTCCCCCGGCCGCCATTCGGTGTCCGGCCAGGTCGGCTCGAGGTCAGGAGCCGGCTGGAGGGCCCGGTCGGCGGCTGCGGTCAGGAGCATGCCGGCGAAGACCGGCAGGGCCTCACCGACCAGGTCGGCGCGCCGCCCCAGCTCGGCGTGCACCTGGGAAGGCAGCCGCACCCGCTGCAGCACGGCGTCCTGCGGTTCCTCCAGGACGCCCCAGATGTCCTGCGGCCGCAGCTCCTCGGGCAGGGGCAGCAGCTCGTCCAGCGGCGGCACCGCCTCCGACAGCAGGTCGGGCACCTCAAGAAGCGCCTGCGGCACGGCTCTGGCCAGACGGGCGGCCACCTGCCCGCCGTACGGCGGTGAGCGGAACGGGCCGGTGTGTGCCGCGAGCACCCGCCGCACCTCCTGCGCCCTGCCGGAGTCGGCCGGCGCGACGTCGACGGCCGGCCGCACGTCCAGCACGCGGCCGTCCCAGCGCAGCGCCAGCAGCTCCCCGGCCGCGAGGTCGGGGAGCCAACCGACGGGACCGATCCAGGTCGGGTGCTGCGAGGTCCCCGGCCTGAGCAGGCCTCCGTCGGCCAGCCGCAGCTGACCGGCGTGCAGCAGCGGTGAGAACGGCTCCAGGTCCCGACCGGTCCACAGCACCGCACCCGGCGTACGCCGTCGCGGTCGGGTCGTCAGCACCGTGCCGGCCAGGATCCGGGCGGGACAGTCGTAGCGGCCGTCGGGATGTACGACGAAGCGCTCCGGGTCGTCGAGTCGGGTGCGCAGTGCGGCGGCGCTGCTGGTCCTGGTGACCCCGTCGCGCACGAGCAGGCCGTGCAGGTCCTCCGGCAGCAGCGGCCCGGACTCCAGCAGGATCAGGGCAGCGGCGGCGGCGATCGTCTTGGGCATGAACAGGACTGTGACCGACGCGGCGCAACGCCGCTTGCGCTGTCCACAGGCCGAGCAGGCGGTTCCGGAGGATGGGGACGTGGACACGGCGAGGGTGCTGCTGGTCGACGCGGCCAACGTCGTCGGCTCACGGCCCGACGGCTGGTGGCGGGACCGGCCCGGTGCCGCCGCCCGGCTGGTCGCCGGGCTGCGCACTGCGGTGCGGGACGGGGCGCTGCAGGGTCCGGTGGTCGTCGTGCTCGAGGGTGCCGCCAGGGCGGGCGCGGAGCCCGGCACCGAGCAGGAGGTGAAGGTCGTCCACGCGACGGGTTCTGGCGACGACACGCTGGCCGGCCTCGCGGCTCCTGGCTCGGTGCTGGTCTCGGCCGACCGGGAGCTGGGACGGCGGGCCCGCGCCGCCGGCGCCGAGGTCGTCGGCCCCCGATGGCTGCTCGAACGGATGCCGGACCGATCCACCTGATCCGGCGTCAGTTGTGCACAGGCTGCGTACGCCGACGGACGGGTCTGTCGGCGGGCGCTGTCAGCGTCCGCCCTCCCCGACGCAGGAGGCCGACGTGTGCTGGCAGTGCGAACACCCCGACCGGACCGCCGGCGACTACCTGCAGGAGGTGGTGCTGCCCAGGGTCGCTTCCTCCGGCTGGCTGGTGCAGGCCGTCACCGTTGACCGCCTGCACGCGCCGTTCTCCTACACCGTCGGCCTGACCGGGCTCGGGCTGCCAGAACTGGTGGTGACCGGCCTGCGCGCGCGGCCGGCCGCGGTCCTGCTCAACGGGGTCGCCGAGCACGCCTGCCACGCCGCCCCGCCCGAGCACGGCGAGGTCGTCGACCTGGACGACGGCACCCGCCTGGAGGCGGTCGACCTGCCCCATCCCGATGCCCACCTGTTCGTCGCGCAGGAGGTGTACGGCGCTGCGGTGCGCGCCATGCAGCTGGTCTGGGCCGACGACCGCGGCCGGTGGCCGTGGGAGCGCGGGCACCGGGGGGGCCGCGGCGGCCAGCCAGTCCTCGGGCCGCGGGCGGTGCAGGAGCCGGCGCGATGACCGGGCCGGCGACCGTCGCTTTCGCGCTCGTCCAAGCCCGGGCGGCACGCCACCGGCGTGCGGGTGCCGACCTGCCCGTGCACGTCGAGGACCTGCTGCCCCACCTGCCCTGACAGCCTCACAGCATCGAGCGCTGTCCACCGGACCGGCGCACCGATCTCGGAGCGGTCCGGCCGGCTCGAGGATGCGACGATGGCCGTCTCGCGCACCCTTCCGGAGGAGCCATGTCCAGCGCCTCGCTCGACCTCGCGGGCCCGTGGACGTTCGACGATCTGGCGGACCTGCCCGGCGACGGCCGCCGCTACGAGGTGGTCGACGGCAGCCTGCTGGTGAGCCCACAGCCCAGCGACTTCCACCAGGCCATCGCGCGACGGCTGTACCTGCAGCTGCACAAGCAGGCGCCGCCCGCGTGGGAGGTCGTCTACGAGGTCGCCTTCCGGGTCCGCACCGACGGGCGGGTGCCCGACCTCGCAGTGGTGCGGTCCGGTGTGCCGGTGCGGCCGGGGGAGGTCGCCTACCGCGGCGCCGACTTCGCCTTGCTGGTCGAGGTCGTCAGCGCCAACAGCACCGGCATGGACCGTGTCCTCAAGCCGACCGAGTACGCCGCCGCCGGGGTCCCGTTCTACTGGCGGGTCGAGCTCGAGCCGACGGTGCACGTCGTCGCCCACCGGCTCGAGGGCGGCGCCTACGCCGAGGTGGGCCGCCTCGAGGCCGGGCGAGGCGTGCTCCCCGGGCCCTGGGACGTCCTCGTCGACGTCGCCGCGCTGGCGTGATCGGCCGCGCCGCCGCGCCGACGCCGCCGGCTGTCGTGCTGGGCGCCGGCCCGGGCGGGCTGGCCGCCGCTGCGGAGCTGCGCCGGCATGGTGTCGACGCCGTCGTGGTCGACCGGGCGGACGCGGTCGGCGCCAGCTGGCGTGGCCACTACGACCGCCTGCACCTGCACACCGTCCGCTGGCTGTCCGGCCTGCCCGGCCTGCCGATGCCCCGGCGCTACGGCCCGTGGGTGGCGCGCGACCACGTCGTGGCCTACCTCGAGGACTACGTCCGGCACCACGGTCTCGAGGTGCGGCTCGGCACGACGGCCACCGGGCTGGCGCCGCACCGTGACGGCGGCTTCACGCTGCGCCTGGACGAGGACGGCGGTGACACCTCCGACGTCTGCACGCCGGTCGTCGTCGTCGCGACCGGCCACAACCACACGCCCCGGCTGCCGGAATGGCCCGGCCGGGAGACCTTCCGCGGCGAGCTGCTGCATGCCAGCTGCTACCGCAGCGCAGCGGCGTACGCCGGCCGCGACGTCCTGGTCGTCGGTGCCGGCAACACCGGCGCGGAGATCGCCGTCGACCTGGTCGAGCACGGGGCGGCGAGGGTTCGGCTCGCGGTGCGCACGCCGCCCCACGTCGTACGCCGGCAGGTCGGCGGCGTGCCCGCGCAGCTGCTCAGCGTGCTGCTGCGGCACGTCCCGCCGCCCCTCGTCGACCCCGGGGTGAGCGTGCTGCAGCGGCTCACCGTCGGCGACCTCACGGCGTACGGCCTGCCGAAGCCGACGACCGGCATGTACCGCCGGATCCGCGAGGCGGACGCGATCCCGATCCTGGACGTCGGGCTGGTGGACGCGCTCAAGGCCGGCACGGTCGACGTGGTCGCCGCGGTGGAGCGGTTCGACCACTCCGATGTCTGCCTGGCCGACGGCAGCTCGCTGCGGCCGGAGGTGGTGGTTGTCGCCGTCGGCTACGACCACGGCCTGGAGCCGCTCGTCGGGCACCTCGGCGTGCTGCGTCCCGACGGGCGGCCCGTCGTGCACGGGGCGCAGAGCCCACCGGGGTTGCCTGGGCTGTACTTCACCGGCTACACCAACCCGGTCAGCGGCATGTTCCGGGAGCTCGCCCTCGACGCCCGCCGGATCGCGCGCGCCGCCTCCCGCCTCCCCACGAGCTCCAGGAGCCTGACATGACCGAGATCTCCCGCCGCTCGCTGCTCGGCGGCTCGGCCGCCGGCGTGGTGACCGCCGGCCTGCTCCGGGCCGACCCGGCCGCGGCCGCCACGGTGCCGCAGGCCGCTGCCACGACGCTGCGCGCCGACGTCGTCGTCGTGGGGGCCGGCCTCGCCGGGCTCACCGCCGCGCGGCGGCTCGTCTCGGCCGGGCGCAGCGTCGTCGTCCTGGAGGCCCGCGACCGGGTCGGCGGCCGCACCCTCAACCACGAGGTCGGTCCCGGCCGCGTCGCCGACCTCGGCGGCACCTGGATCGGCCCGACCCAGGACCACATCGCCGCGCTCGCGAAGCAGGTCGGCGTCACGTCCTTCCCGGAGTACGACGAGGGCGAGGCCGTCTACTACGCCGACGGCATGCGCAGCACCTACAGCGACACCGGCCCGACCGGCGGGGCGCCGTCGGACCCGGCGATCCTGGCGGACCTCGTCGCGCTGGTCGCGCTCGTTGACCGGATGGCCGGCGAGATCCCGGTGGACGAGCCGTGGAAGGCCGCGAACGCGGAGGACTACGACCGCCAGACGCTCGACACCTGGCTGCGCGAGCACAGCATCAACCCGAAGACCCGACGGGTCGCCAGCGCCGCGTTCGAGGCCATCTTCGGTGCCGAGGCCCGCGACGTGTCCTTGCTCTACACGCTGTGGTACGTCGCTGTCGCCGGCAACGAGAAGAACCCGGGCACCTTCGAGCGGCTCATCAACGTGCGCGACGGCGCGCAGGCCCGGCGGTTCGTCACCGGCGCGCAGGACATCAGCCTGCGGATGGCGCGTGCGCTCGGCAATCGGGTGCACCTGTCCACGCCGGTACGCCGGATCGAGCAGACGGCGGACGGCGTGACCGTGGTGTCGGACCGCGTCACGGTGCGGGGCCAGCGCGTCGTCGTCGCCTTACCACCCGTGCTGGCGGGCCGGATCGACTACACGCCCGCGCTGCCCTCGCGGCGGGACGGGTTCACCCAGCGCGTCCCGCAGGGGGCGCTGCTCAAGTGCGAGGCGATCTACGACACGCCGTTCTGGCGGCAGGACGGGCTCACCGGGGCCGTCGTGAGCGACACCGGCCCGGCCAAGATCTGCTACGACGTGACGCCCGTGGCCGGCACGCCCGGTGGCCTGCTCGGCTTCGTCGGCGGCGACGAGGCCCGCCGCTACAGCGGCCGACCGGAGGAGCTGCGCACCGCCGTGCTCGCCAACTTCGTGACCTACTTCGGGTCCAAGGCCGCGCAGCCGCGGGAGTTCGTCGTGCAGGACTGGACCACCGAGCTGTGGTCGCGCGGCTGCCCCGTCGACGTCCTGCCACCCGGGGTGCTCACCGAGTACACCTCCGCCTCCACCGACCCGGTCGGTCGCATCCACTGGGCCGGCACCGAGACGGCGACGTACTGGCACGGCTACATGGACGGGGCGGTCCGCTCGGGTGAGCGGGTGGTCGCCGAGCTGCTGCCGCTGCTGCGCGGGGCGGCCTCGCCGTCGGGGGCCGGCGCGGGCGGCACCCGGCAGGGCAGCGCGGGTGTCGGCAGCACCTCCCAGGGGCCGCAGACGCTGGGAGCGCCGGCTCGCCGGCTGGCCGCGACCGGCAGCTCGGAGGTGGTCGGCGCGACAGCGACCGCTGCCGTGGCAGGCGCCGCCGCGGCCCAGCGCCTGCGCCGCCGCGCCGACGCGCCTGCTGACTCCCGCTGAGACCGACGCGCCCCAGGCGGGTCAGGCGCTCGGTGGGCGGGGGCCGACGGCGGCGGCGAGCACGCCGGAGTTGGGCAGCGACACGACTCCTTCGGTGGTGTCCAGCCGGACGTAGGTCAGGCCGACGCTGAGCACGCGTCCCTCGTGCGGCCCGGCGAGCGCGCCGCTGCGCACGACCACGTCGTCGCCGACCTGGAACGGCCGGTTGAGCAGCAGGACGACGCCGGCGACGACGTTGGCCAGCGACTGCTGCCCGGCGATGCCGAGGATCACGCCGGTGACCGCCCCCGACACCAGCAGGCGCTCGACCGGCACCTGCAGCAGGACGAGCAGCCCGACCACGGTGAGGGCGTAGCCGGCCAGCGTCACCAGCAGCGCGAGCACCGAGGCGTGCGCGTCGCCGAAGCGGACCTCGCTGACCGCGGCCAGCTCGCCGGCGGCCCGGCGTACGGCCAGGACGGACAGGGCGAGGAAGCCCGCGCTGCCGGCGAGCGACAGCAACCGCCCGGTGAGGGACGGCGCGTGCAGGCCGCCGTGGGCGCCGACCAGCGCGCCCACAGCGGCGGCCAGCACGCCGTAGACCACAGCCCGCTTGAAGTCGGGCCGCAGCTTGGCGGTGAGCAGGTGGTTGACGGTGCCGGGCTGGGGGTCGAAGGGGGTGCGAGAAAGGATGTCGGCTCCTGGAAGGCGGCTGTGGGAGGGAGCACCGCGGAGCGCGCGCGACGGCGCGCACCGGCGGCGCATCGTGCGGGCACCACGATAGGAGACGGCCCTGCACCTGGCCTGAACGCGGCCCCACCACGGCGGGCCGGCTCAGCGCCGCCGCCAGACCTCGACCAGACCAGTGCGGCCGGAGGTCGCGACCGGGCGGTAGAGGCGGGCCAGGTCGGCAAGGACGCGGGTCGACTCCGGGTCGGCCAGCACCGAGGTCGCCGCGCGGTTGCGGCCGACGACGAGCACCACGTCCGGACCGCCCGCGAGCTCGACCGACGGCGGCACCCGGTCCAGGCCGCGCAGGGTCGGGTCCAGGGCCCGGCGCGGGTTGCCCGCCGCCCGGAACCGCGCCGGGAAGTAGGTGGTTACGGCCTCGTAGTGCCCGACGTCGACGCCCGCCACCAGAACCGCCAGCCGGCTGGACTCGTGCCGCAGCGGGTCGCGGTAGGGGTTGCGCACCTCACGCCCGGCCGGGGCGTCCCGCCAGTAGCGCAGCGCCGCGAGCGTCGAGCCGCGCGGTACCGCAGGCGCGACCGACAGCAGCTCGGCCACATCGCGCTGGTAGCGCACCTCGGTCGGCGCTCGCAGGCCGGCCAGGACGACGGCGGCGCCGAGGAGGGCGGCGACCGCCGTACGTCCTGCTCGTCGCGGTGGTGGTCCGGCGCACCACAGTGCCAGCAGCAGCGGGGGGTACAGCGCCAGCCGGTCGTTGAGGAAGCCGAAGGCGGGCCCGTAGCGGTCGGGGGAGATGAAGTACCAGACGGTGACGAGCAGGCCGGTGAGGGCCACCGCGGTCCGGTCCGCGTCGGCCCGGCCGGCTGCGTCACGACGCGCGAGTACGCCGAGGACCACGAGGGTCGCGGCGACGACGGATGCGGCGGCGTACTCCCAGGGGGAGTAGACGACGAGCGGGCGGCCCAGGGTGGCGAGCCCGAGCAGCAGGTCCCACCACGGCTTGTGCACGACCGCGCCGCGGGCGCCACCGGCATCAAGGGCGAAGCCGGCGGTCAGGGCAGCCACCGGCAGGCCGGCCACGACGGGCGCCAGCAGGTGCCGGGCGGCGGCGACGCGCAGCGGTCGACCGCTCCTGGTGTCGTGCACCGTGCGGGTGATCGCGAGGGCCGCCACCAGCAGGCAGGCGACGACCAGCGGCAGCAGGTGGGCCGACCAGGTGAGCAGCAGCAGGCCGGCCAGGGCGAGGCAGCTGGCGGGCGTCCATCCCCGCCGGTGACGCAGCGCCAGCCCCGCGACGAGCAGCGACAGGGAGAGCCCGAGGCAGAAGTCGTAGAAGCCGTAGTAGTACAGGTAGCTGGCGGCGAAGGGGACGGCCACCACCGCGAGCCAACCGGCCCGCGGATGCAGCCCGCGCAGGGCGTAGCGCAGCGCGAGCGGCAGCGACGCCGCCAGGACCACGACCAGGATGCGCTCCGCGCCGTCCGGCCCGAACAGGGTGAGCAGGCCGGCGAGCAGCAGGGTGGCGAGCAGGTTCGGGACCGGGGTGAGGTCGATCCGGTAGAGCGAGCGGAGCAGCTGCAGGTCCGGGTCGCCGTGGTGCAGCAGCACCCAGGCGCCGTCGACGTGGGCCGGCCCGTCCACGGTGACGATCCGGGGCAGCACGGTGAGCACCAGCACCTCGACGAGGACCGCAGCGCCGAAGACGACCGACCAGCGCCGGTCCTGCCGCTCGCCGTCGCCCTCGCGCTTGTCGGCGCTCTCGCCGGTGCCTGCCGTCGAGGTGCCGAATCGCCGGCGCACGCCCCCTAGCCCGAGCGCGGGGACGGCGCGACCCGGGCGAGCACGAAGGCCAGCGCCTGCTCGGGGCTCCCCGCCGGCAGCAGCCAGCCCGGCTCGTCGGCGGCCAGCGGCTCGAGGGTGGCGAGCTGGGAGTCGAGCAGGGACGCCGGCATGTAGTGGCCGCGGCGCGCCGCGAGCCGGTGACCCAACGCCTCAGCGGACGCGGCGACGTGCACGAACCGCACCGAGGGGTGCCCCTCGCGCAGCAGCTCGCGGTAGCAACGCTTGAGCGCGGAGCAGGTCACCACGGCGTCGCGCCCGGCCGCCTCCTGCGCGCCGATCCACCCGGCCACCCGGCGCAGCCAGGGCCGGCGGTCGGCGTCGTCGAGCGGCTTCCCGAGCCGCATCTTCTCGACGTTGGCGGGCGGGTGGAGCTCGTCGCCCTCGGTGAACGCCCAGCCCAGGGTGTGTGCGGCCTGCACCGCGATCGTGGTCTTGCCCGAGCCGGACACTCCCATGACCACGAGCGTCGTCGTGGCGACATCGGTGCTCACGGCCTGCTCACGGCCTGCTCACGGCCTGCTCACGGCCTGGCCCGCGGATCACGACGCGCATGACCGCCACGCTAGGTCACCTGGGCCGGCACCCCGGCGCCGCGGCGAGCACCGGCTGGTCGCGGGTCAGCGCGACCACGCCGGCCACGGCGAGCAGGGCTCCGACCAGCGCGGCCGCCCGGTCCGGCCGCGAGCCGGGCAGGGCCTCGTGCAGCACCGTCACGGCGAGCAGCACCGCCACGACGGGCTCCACGACCGACAGCGCCGCCAGCGGCGCCCCCAGCGCCCCGGTCTGGAAGGCAGCCTGGCTGAGCAGCAGCCCCAGCACGCCGACCACCGCCGCGGCGTACGGCGCGGCGGAGGTGAACAGGGCGGGCAGGTCGCCGGTGCGGGTGGCGCACACGGCGAGCAGCACCGAACCGGCACCGATCACCGCGCCCGCCGCCGTGCCTGTCGCCGGCGGGGACAGCCGCGGCACCCGGCGGGCGAGCAGCAGCAGGGCGAGGGCGAGGGCACCGAGCACCAGGCCGGCGACGGTAGCTGCCGTCCGCGAGGGGGCGGTGCCGAGCGAGGTGGTGGCCGTGGCCGGTGCGAGCAGGAGCAGGCCGCCGGTGCACAGCAGCAGCCCGAGTCGGTCGCGTCGGCGCAGCCGCCGCCGTGCGTAGCGCGCGGACAGCACGACCGCGACGGGGAGCCCGGCGACGAGCAGAGGCTGCACGAGTGCCACCGCGCCGAAGTGCAGCGCGACGGCCTGCAGGGCGACGGCGCTCACGTCGGCGGCGACGCCCAGCAGCCAGGCGGGGCGACGGGCGAGCGTGCCGAGCAGACCCGGGTCGAGGGCCGCGCGCCGGTCCACCCGACCGGCCTCGCGGTGCTGCAGGGCGCTCGCCAGCCCGAAGGACGCCGCCGACGCCAGCGCCAGGCCGCCGGCGAGCAGCGCGTGCGTCCCGCTCACCGGCGCAGGCCGTGCTGCCCCAGGGGGCCGATCGCGGTGCCCCGGGCCGCGCACCAGTCCACGAGTCCGGGCAGCGCGCCGTACGCCGACCGCCAGGAGCCCGGCGCGCTGGTGCAGTCCGAGTCGTGCAGCAGCACGGTGCCGCCGTCGACGAGCCCCTTGGTGACAGAGCGGAGTACCGAGGCGGGCGTGGCCGAGGCCGTCCAGTCCCTGCCCCACGACGTCCACAGCACCGGCTGCAGCCCGACCCGGCCGGCGGCTGACAGGTCGGCAGCGGTCAGCGCGCCGTACGGCGGCCGGAAGAACGTCGCCCGGACACCCGACTGCACCTCGAGCAGGTCAGCGGTGCGCTCGAGCTGCTCGGTCGTACGACGTCCCGGCGCGTTGCGCAGGTGGTGGCGGTGGTCCCAGGAGTGCACGGCGAGCTCGTGTCCCGCGTCGACGACGCGCCGGGACAGGTCCGGGAAGCGCAGCGCCATCTCGCCCAGCATGAAGAACGTCGCGCGTACCTCGAGCCGGGCCAGCAGGGCGAGGAACTGCGGCGTGCTGGCCTCGTCCGGCCCGTCGTCGAAGCTCAGCGCCGCGTGGCCGGGTGTGCCACGGCCGGCGAGCGTCGGCCACAGTCCGCGCAGCGGGGTCAGCCCGGTCAGCAGGGGTGCGGCCTGGACGGCGGCGCCGGCGACGACGAGCGCGCCGCCGGCCGCGACGAGCCGCCTGAGCCCCACCGAGCTCATGGTCTCCTCCAGAGCGCCCGCATGGGCTGCTGCGGCAGGTGGGCCGCCGCGGCAGCTGCGTCCAGCCCCTCCAGGTCTGCGACGAGCTGGGCCGAGGACCTTCGACGCTCGTCGAGCACCAGCTGCTGTCCGGGACCCAGCGCCGCCACGGCCTCGCCGCCGCGCACCCGGTCGGGGTATCCGAGCTGGACGTCGTCGCTCCACGCCTCGACGTGCTCGACCAGGCCGGCCCGGTGCAGCAGGACGACCGGGGGGCGCCGCTCGTGGGTGACGCCGGCGATGGCCTGGGCGGCCTGGGCCAGGTCGTCGCGCTGCCGGCGGGGGTCCCGGCGGGCGGGTCCCTCGTCGGCCCCGATGACGCCGACGGCGGCAGCGCACAGCGTCGCCACGTCGGTCCGGGTCGGTGCGCGCGGCCCGCTGCCGATCACCGCGCTGACGTGGTGCCTGCTCAGCGCGCGCACGACCGCGGGATCGGCCGCCTGCTCGTGGTCGAGCTCCGCCGCGACGTAGACCGCCCGCCCGCCCTCGGCCACACCGAGGCCGTGCGCGGCGCCCTGCGCCACGCCGAACGACAGGCCGCCCATCATCAGCGGCACGGTCGCCGAGACGGCGGCGGTGCGGGCGGCCCAGGCCCGCGCGCGGCGTCGCCGGGGGACCGTGACGAGCGCGGACCTTGCCAGCGCCAGCAGCTCGAGGGTCGGGTCGACGCGGAACAGCGCCCGTGCGCGGGCAGCCATCGCGGCGCCGTCGGCGGTGCCCGCGAGGCGCCGGATCGCGCTGATGAGGTCCTCGGTCGTCTCGGCGTACGCCGAGACGTCGGCGTCGCGCATCGCCTCGGCGTTGCGGTGCCCGTGGCCCGGCAGGCAGGCGTGCCCGATGACCGGGGTGCCGACGGCGAAGCCCTCGAGGCAGGACAGCCCGCCGGCGTTGTGCACGAGGGCGTCGGAGGCGGCGAGCAGCGAGCGGACGTCCTGGGTCCAGCCCAGCGCGATGCCGGTGCCCTCCGCCTCGAGCTCGGCCCGGAGCTCCTCGTTGCGCCCGCACAGGACGAGCGGAACACCGGCGCCGGCCGCCTGGATCGCGCGGGCAGTGGCGGCGATCGCGCCGACCCCCCACGAGCCGGCGGAGATCAGGACCACCTTGGCGTCCGCGTCGGGGAGCGGCAGCGCGGCCCGCGCGGCGGCCCGCTCCGCCGGCGTGACCGGCTCGTCGAACAGCGGGGGCAGCACCGGTCCGACGGCGTACGACGGCGTCCCGGAGCGGGCTCGGGCGATCCGCGCGCTGCCGTCCCAGACCGTGAGGTTGAGGTCGACGCCCGGGTGGAGCCACAGCCCGTGCACGGCCACGTCGGTGAGGAAGCCGACGGCGGGCACGCGCAGGCGGCCCGACCGGCGCAGCGCACCTGTCGCCTGACAGCCCAGGGGGTAGGTCGACACGACCAGGTCATGCCTGCCCCGGCGTACGGCGCGAAGCAGCTTGCGGCGGCCCATCCGACCGAGCCAGCGGGCGGCGGGTACGAGCACGCCACGGTCGATGCGGGCGTACAGCCACTCGTAGCTCGCCGGCGCATAGCGCAGCTGCCGACGGTAGATCGCCCGGTAGAAGGGCCCCATCCGCGCGGGCATCAGCTCGAGGTAGTCGACGACCTCGACCGTCGCGCCGTCGGCGACCAGCCGGCGGGCCAGCTCGTGGGCGACACCGTCATGCCCGGCGCCCATCGCCGCCGACACGATCAGCACGGAGGCGGCATCGCGCGGCACAGCGCCTCCCCTGGACGACGCCCGTCACGGTGACAGGTCTGCGGCATCCTCGCGCCTCGTCGAGCCGAGCGGCTGCACCTGAGTGACACCGCCGCACAAAGTCAGGCCACCGGCGTGTCGCGGCCGGTGTCACTGCCGGTGCTGCTGCCGGTGCTGCTGCCGGCGCTGCTGGCGGTGAGCAGGCCCTGCCGTCGTGCGATCGCGACGGCTTCGGTCCGGCCGGCAGCACCGAGCTTGGCCAGGATGTTGGAGACGTGGACGCTGACGGTCTTGGCGCTGATGAACAGCGCTCCGGCGATCTCGCGGTTGCTGCGGCCCTCGGCGACCAGGGCCAGGACCTCGTCCTCGCGGGCGGTCAGCGGCTCGTCGTACCGGGTGGTGGGCGTCCGGGCGGACGGGGCGGCCTGAGCGCCGAGGGCCCGCAGCTCGGTCAGCAACGGCTGCGCCTCCAGCCGGGCGGCGACCTTCCGAGCGCGGGCGCCCTCGTCGGTGGCCTCGCTCGGGTGGCCGGTGGCCCGCAGGACGGCCGCGAGCCGGGCACGGGAGCGGGCGGTCTCGTAGACGTGCCCGAAGCGCTCGAACCCGGCAACCGCCTGCCGCCAGGCGTCGACCAGCTGCTGCTCGGGGACGGGGTCGATGCCGGCCAGCCAGCGCAGCCGCACGTGCTCGGCCTCGGCGCGGGCGAGCCAGGCATCCCCCTCGGGACCCCGTCGCCGGCGGCCGGGCTGGCGGTGGGCGGCGACGCCGGCGATCGCGCCGGCGAGCTCGTCGCCGCGGCGGAGCAGTGCGGCGCGTTCGGTGACGCCGGCGTGGCCGGCAGCGGCCGCGAGATGGCCGAACAGCAGCGCGCCGAGGCGGATGCGGGCCTGGAAAGCGGGGCGCTCCCACAGCGCGCCCACGCTCGTGACGACGTCGTCGTGCATCGCCTGGGCCGCGTCGAGGTCGCCGCGCTGGCCGAGCAGGTCGATGGCAGCCCCGCCGCTGATGATCGCGATCAGGCCGTCGCGCTGCCACCAGGGGCGCAGTCGCGGCAGCAGGCCGAGCGCGCCCGCGTCGCCGCGCCCGGCGGCGACCTCCATGCCGATGGCGGCAAGCACCGCCTCGGCCAGGCCGGGCGGCGCTTCGCCGGTGACGTCGACGGTCTGGTCGGTCAGCCTCCAGTCTCCGGCGACGTGGGCCACGACCGCGGTCATGGCCCGGGCGTCCAGTCCGTACGGCGCCCACGGGCGTCCCGCCTCCCCGGCCCGCTGCCACGTCTCGCGGTAGACCTGCAGGGCCTCCGGCAGCCGGCCCAGCTCGTAGTGCAGACCGCCGAGGTTGAACAGACCACGCAGCTCGGCGGCCACGTCCCCGGCCGACCGCGCCTGCGCGACCGCCTGCACCAGCGCCGCCTGTGACGCGTCCGGGTCTCCGGCCCGCTCGTCCAGCAGGGCCAGCGTCGTAGCCGCGTCGGCGGCCAGGTCGGGCCGGTCGAGCGTCCGCGCGACGGCCAGGGCCTCACCCGCCCAGCGGGCCGCGTCGTCGTCACGGGCGCGGTCGGCGTTGGCACGCGCGTGGACGGTGAGCACCTGGGCGCGTAGCACCCCCGGCGGCTCGGGGGGCACCAGCCGCACCGCCTCGGTGGTCAGCGCGAGGACGTCGACCTTGCTGTCTGTGAGCAGGGCGGTGCCGGCCACCGCGAGCAGCAGCCGGGCCCGGTCCAGCGGGGCGGCGTCGGCTGACAAGGCGCGCAGCTGGTCCTCGGCGAGGGCGAGCGCGCGGAACAGGTGCCCGGCCGCGGCGGCCGCCGAGCTGGCGCATACGGCGAGCCCGACCTGGTCGATCCCACCGCCGCCCTGCTGGTCGGCGGCGACGGCCGCGGCCACGTGCGGCTCGGCGAGCAGCTCGAGGGCCAGCTCGTAGTGGCGGGCCGCCTCGTCCGGCCCACCGACGGCCATGGCCTCGTCCCCGGCCTGGACGCTGGCGCGAGTCGCGGTCAGCAGGTCGTGGGCCGCGCGGGCGTGGCGGGCCAGCTCCGCGCCGGTGCCGTCGACCTCGCCGATGGCCAGCGCGCGGGCGTACGCCGCGTGCAGCCGCACGCGCTCACCGGGCAGCAAGTCCTGGTAGACCGCCTCGGCGAGCAGCGCGTGGCGGAACGCGTAGCCCTCGCTGCCCACCGCGACCAGCACGTTGGCCTCGACGGCACTGCGCAGCGCCCGGTCAAGGGCAGCTCCGTCGATGCCGGCGCCGACTGCCAGCAGGTCATGGGACACCCGGCGCCCGACGACGGCGGCGGCCCGCACCGCCAGGCGGCCGTGGTCGTCGAGCTGGTCCAGGCGTACCAGGAGCAGGTCGGCGAGCTCGGTGGGCAGCAGGCCGCCACCCGCCTCGGCGGCAGCCACCAGCTCCTCGACGAAGAACGGGTTGCCCTCGGCTCGCTCGACGATGTGCTGCAACTCGTCCTCGGGCAGCGGGTCCGGGTGCAGCGCTCGCACCAGCGTGCGCATGTCCGCACCGTCGAGCGGGGCGAGCTGCAGGCGCGTCACGCCGGGCAGGCGACCCCACTCCGCCAGCACGGCGCGCAGCGGGTGGCGGCGGTGCAGGTCGTCGCTGCGCAGGGAGGCGATGAGCCCGACCGGCGTACCGGACCGGCGGGTGAACAGGAACGTGAGCAGCTCGCGCGTGGACAGGTCGGCCCAGTGCACGTCCTCCACGACGAGCAGCAGCGGTGCGTCGCGGGCCAGCTCGCCCAGCGCGTGGTGGACCGCGTCGAACAGCTCAGCGCGGTCGGTCGGCTCCGGCTGCTCGCCGGCGTCGGCGAGCAGCCGGCGGCGCGGCATCAGCCGCGCGATGGCGGGGCTGGCGGCCACCAGGGACTGCGCGACCCCGGGCGCCTCCGCTGCGAGCTGGCCGAAGGCCTCGCTGAACGGCAGGTAGGGCAGGGCGCTGTCACCGAAGTCGAGGCAGTGCCCGACCAGCACCCGCCACCCGGCCTCCTGCGCCCGCCGGCGCAGCTCGGCAAGCAGCCGGCTCTTGCCGACGCCCGCGTCCCCGCCGAGCAGCACCGCCCCGCCCGGCTCGTCGCCGACTCCCACCAGCCCGGCGATCCGGCGCAGCTGGTCGGCTCGCCCGACCAGCGGGCTCAGGGCGGTCTCCTGCGGCACATCCGACATCATCGCGGACCACTCGACGGGACCGGTGCCCGGCGAGTGCGACAGGTGGCGCGTCAGCCGACCGCCGGCCTGCAGGCGGCCCGGGGGCTGCTCTGCCGGTTGTGACGCGACGGCCGGCGGAGCCGGCGGCCCGGGGTCTGCCGGAAGTCGGAGATCATCCGCTCCCGACGGTAGGCGGCCTCGGCCCCGACGAAGACCTCTGCGAGCGGTCCGATCGACATTGCGGTTCTCCTCAGACAGGTGCGTTTGCTGACGCGCCTGACGATGCGTGTCTGAGGAGGCACCGCACATCGGGAGCAATCCCTAATCGTCGCGCGACGCCCCGGGGAGCCGCCTTAGGGGCCTGGAGCGTCCTCAGCTCAGCTGAAGCCGACGACGGGGTGCGGGACGTAGGGCTCCTCGAGGCACGCGATCTCCTCGGCGCTGAGCCGCAGGTCGACCGCTGCCGCGGCGTCCTCGAGGTGGTGCGGCTTCGTGGCGCCCACGATGGGGGCGGTGACCACCGGTTTGGACAGCAGCCAGGCGAGGGCCACCTGGGCCCGCGGCACACCACGCTCGTCGGCGACCTGCTTGACCCGGGCGGCGACCTCGCGGTCGCTGTCGAGCTGCTCGTTGCCGTAGAGGCTCTTGCCGAACTCGTCGCTCTGCGAGCGCGCGGTGGTGTCGTCCCAGTCCCGGGTCAGCCGACCGCGTGCGAGCGGGCTCCAGGGGATGACACCGACGCCCGCATCTGCGCACAACGGCAGCATCTCCCGCTCCTCCTCCCGGTTGAGCAGGTTGTAGTGGTCCTGCATCGACACGAACCGGGTCCAGCCGTGGTCGTGCGCGACGTGCTGGGCCTTGCTCAGCTGCCACGCCCACATGGA
>JAABUT010000991.1_pt1 | contig 36376 bp, 27 predicted proteins | sample 5559281 | NCBI WGS metagenome assembly JAABUT01 (sample SAMN10711880, study PRJNA513359) | rock metagenome | isolation source: Antarctica rocks | place: Antarctica: Victoria Land, Ricker Hills nord | collected 2016-01-04 | reverse complement strand
CGAAGTGAACGCGGAGCAACACGCTTTGCCATCCTGCGTTCCGTTATTGATACCACAATCAAAAACACTCAAAACGTTTTTGAAGCCCTTACTCTTTTGTTTAATTTGCAACCTGAGTAGTTACAAATTACATTAGACTACTCCAATTTATTAAAATTCCCATCACTTTCACAGATTATCCTTTTAATACATCTATTGGAAAAGAAATTCTGGTTTAGATAGACAATTTATAAATAAGTCCAATAAATGCTGCAATTAAAATAATATGCGATTCTTTTACTTTCTTTGTTTTTTATTAGCATTACAATTGTTGCAAATTCTATTAAAGCTGTAGGAATATCCCTGATTGCACGAGTAGAACCTGCTAATGCCCTACTACTGCTGCTGTAATGCCATCTACAAATGCTTTTATGCTAACGTGTTTACCATACTTTTTAAAATCATTTTTTTAGGTATTGAGTTTTGGAATTTTGAATGGAACACACTTGAGAAATTGTATGGTTTTTTACAAAAGCTGTGCATTTGTATTTTGAAGTGGTTTAGTTATTGTACCATTTTTACATGGAGTGTAGTTAATGAATACCATTGGTTAAATGAACACGAATTTATAGACGCTGTAGCAGTTGCAATGATAACGCCAGGTCCGGTTTGTAATAACAGTAGGTTTCTTCATAGGTTATTTAGTAGCAGGTTTCCTAGGAGCATCTGTTGCAGAATTGACAACATTTTTACCCTGTTATTTATTTACAATTTTACCTGCACCTTCTATGCCTTTCTCTACAATAAAAAAGATGAATATAAAAACAAGCCGTATTTTTCTAAAACCTTTATTCTTTATTCGGTCAATCATTTTTATCAGATTTATATTCCGTTCACGAGCTTTGACCAACCTGGATGGTCAGCATGTTACTATGATACCATTTCCAGTTACAATTGATAAAAAGGATTTAGAACTTGGTTTAAAATACCAAAACAACAGGAAAAATTATGAATGGATGTGATCTTATTAAGGACGAAATACATGATATGGTTTTTGACTTTGCAGAGGCAACATTTATGAATACAATTAACACACAAAATATTTAAAACTCCTATGCGGATGTTCATTAAGTTGGAGATACTTTAAAGCAGAGTTCGGGCATGAGTTCATACATCGCATTCCTATACATTCCAAATGTAATGGCTGTTACTGGGGTTGATTCATCTCACCAAAAGCTTTTAAAAAAGCATTCTTTTTAATTAATTCAGCTTTTTGCAGTTGACCAATCAACTCAATTTCCTTTAGATGAAGAGCAGATAACTGTTCAAGTAAAGCATCAATTATATTTTTCTGAATTTTTAAAGGCGGCAGTGTAATGTATAGTTCTTCAAAATCTGATTTGCTTATTGTAAGATTTTTTGCTTTATTTTTCATTTGCTTCTGAAAAGTATCTGATATAATTTGGAAATATAAATACTCTGGTATTACTTTTTCGGAAGGTGTTATTGAAATCATTTGCGAATTGCATGCTCCTGTTGTACGGCAAATACCAGCTTTTCCAAATAGCTGCCCTTATAGTATTAGCTGCTACAGGAATTTCTCTCATAAACTTTTATCCCGGTACCTTATCAGGACAAAAAAAGGATTACATACCGGTTCGGGAGATGTGACTTTAGATATGTACAGTTGGGAAGACGCAGGAAAAAAATTTGACTCTTTGTACAAAAGTGATGTTGCTAAAAAAATAATGCCAGAAGGCACTCCCATTATTGTTAATAAATGGTTTCCTGCAGCTCATATAGATTATTATATAGCAGCTAAAACCAGGCAACAAACAGTAGGCATAGGAAATGTTTTTGATTTGCATCAATATTATTGGTCAAACAAATACAAGAAACAATTTAACTATGGGCGCTGATGCTTATTTTATTGTCCCTTCAAATTTATATAACTATGAAACCTTGATTGAAATGAATAATAATTTTAAGCATCATGAAACTCCCGTAGTTTTTTCTCAAAGCCGAAATGGCATCTTATGTAAACAATTATATGTTTTCAGATTTAAAGGATATTGCGGACTAAACTAAAGACCATTCCTCCCGGACAGGCCACTATAAACTTAAACATGTGTTTGGAACATGTTCAGCTACCGCTTATGTCTCTACCCGGAAACAAAAAAGAGGCCATCTCAATTATTGAATTGGCCTCTTTTTAATTTATTGAAAACGCTTAATCTTTGATTAACTTTTGGACCATAGTTGCTCCATTAGAAATCAACTTAACTATATAAATCCCTTTTGGCAAATGCCCAACTGAAATAGTTGCAGTGGCAGGGCTAATTTGTTTGGCCATAACCTTTTGTCCTTCCTGGTTGTAAATATTAACCTCAACCGGAGACGAAGTGCCTGCCGGAGCAATGATCAATACGTCTTTAACAGGGTTTGGATACATAACAAATTCAAACTTTCCACTTGCAGAGACTCTTATCAGCAATATTGCACTATAAATAAATTTGCCGTCTTTATCAACCATCTTCAGGCGATAATAATTATTTCCTGTTATGGGTTTAACATCAATAGTATTGTAGTTATTGTTTCCTCCTCCCATTGCATTCATAATAGCTATTTTGTTGAAATGCGACCCATCGCTACTTCTTTCAATCTCAAAATGTTTGGTGTTCATTTCATTTTCAGTTTTCCAGTTCAGCTCAGTCTTACCGTTATTTAACCTGCCGGTAAAAGACAACAGTTTCAAAGGAAGTGCAGAACCATAAGTATCTGGATTATACAGCGCGAGCAGTTGTCCTCCTTCTACAATTCCAGGATGTATTGAATCCTTGTAATGCGCCTGATTTACCAGTAGGAACATTCCCGGTCCTAAAATGTTTTCAACATCTATTATTCCGGATGATTCTTCATCTTCAGTTAGAAAGTTAGCGCCGTCCATAAGAAACCTTGACGAGTCGTGTTGAGCGATTGGGGTAAGTGAATCAGTGGCTATAGTGTATTGCCATACTTTTCCAAGATGAGGATTGTTGCCCACATCTTCTAACAACAATATGTGTCCGTATTTATCAATTGCCATATTGTCTAACATTTTCTGTCCTTCCGTTCCATCCAGCACGGCTTCGATAGCTCCTCCGGTCTCCGGATTTGCAGGATCATCAAAGCGAAGCCTCCACAGGCGACTTGGCAAGGTAAAAGCATCAGTGGTATTAAAGTAAAAATCATGAGGATGAGCAGGATCCCATGCACCATCTTCGGGACGAAGGAAAGTTGTAACTCCGGCAGCAACACTCGCTGTATCCAGCGCTCCGCCTGTTACGTTTTGCACGGAGCCTAAATCTGTCAGGGTAAAACGGGTGCCAACAGCAGGTACACTCAAAGTGTCTTCTTTTGGTAAACCAGTTACCGAAACTCCAAACAGTTTACCATTACTTAAGCCTGCTTTATCAATTTCAGTACCTGTGTTTGTCTTGGTTCCTACATAAAAGTACACTTGCCCACCGGGACCATCATCCATGCCTGCCACTACTGTCTTATCGCTTGTTGTTGGGCTTGCTACGGAATTTTCCCAAGCAAACTTACCCAAATAAGGGAGCTCATAACTTGTTCCAGCATTAATACCTGTAACAATATGGCCTACTGCCCGGCCTTCAGTACCGCTTTCTTCTCCGTTCATAAAAATACGCTCCTGTGTCCCTAACCCGCCTGCACTATTAAAGAATGCAGAAACAGGTGGTAAATCACCCGAACAAAAACGGCTGAAGGCAGTAGTGCCTTGTGTATAACTGCTCGTAGCTGGATTCCAGAGATATACTTTTTGCATTAAATCACTTCCGCTTATCACAGACAGGTTTGACTTGTTAATAATCCATTTTGAAACAAAAGCGCCGGGCGAACCATGAGCGCGGGTAACTCCTGCGGTACTAACAAATTCGTGGTTCATGAGTAAAGTAAATGTGCCGTCACCATTGTCAAATGCTCCTAAACCATCAGGAGTTCCAGCCATTCTGTAAGTGCCAACGCTGTCATTAGCAGTAAGTATAGAAGTAAGTTTAACCCCCGGCGCTAAAGGTAGTATATATGGTGATTGAGAACTACTTATGCCGGTAGAAGAACCATATGTGAATGTGGTATAAACAGATGACGATCCTGTGGAAAATACTTTAATTCCTGATGAGTCATTTGCCTGAATATTGTAAGAAATAACACCCGAGCCTGGTTGCGCCGGGATCGTAAAAGTATACTGGTTGCCACTAATTGTAAGCGCTAAAGGATTTTGTACAACCCCATTAACCCTGTAATTTAGCAAGGCGTTTACCACTGCAATATTATCTGTAATGGTTGCTACAACTGCAAAAGGGCCGCTACCAGAAGTATCTTTTAAAGACGTATGATCAATTATAGGGTTAACGCCGATATCATAACTAGCTCTCAGAGTAGTGGGATTGCCGGGTGCAGGATCCAGGTAAGTAGAGTCTGTCATAACTGCATCCCTACCCATGTTGTTAACGTGTACCTGGTTATTGGTAAACACATTTACAACTACATATCCGAAAAAGGAATTTGGTAAAGCTGCAAAAGCAGGCTCTACCATGCTGCCCCCGTTACCCGCAATAACCTGCCAGGTCTTACCCTTTGTTGGCTGAATAGTATCGGATGCATGAATATGAGCGGAAAGAAAAGCATCTACCTGGTTTTGTTCCAATACGTTCCAAAGACTATCACGCTGTTGGGCATTAACATCTAACCCATCAGGAGCATCTACAAAACGACCTGAATAGGCAGGTTTGTGTCCAATGGCAAAGACATGCCTTGCTCCATTTTGCCGGGCATTTTTTATGTCTTTTGCTATCCATTTGTAAGAAGCTATCGCATCTCTTCCCACAGGATCTGTATTTATGAGTACAAAATGATCTTTTTTATAATTGAAAGAATAGGTTAGCTGGCTCTGATCAGTGGTTAAGCTGTCGGTACCGGGAACCAGGCCGGAAATAGTTGGTCCATTATTGCCAAGGATATAATCATGCATAATGCGAACAAAAGTTCTTTCGGCCGCAGGAAACGATTTTTTACCTGCTGCTTTATCCTGCGTTTCATGATTACCTTCTAAAGCCACTAATTGTACAGATGTGCCGTATAAAGGAGATGCTTTATAAAGATTAAGCCAGTTAGTTAATTGTGAGGCAAGTTTTACCGTATCATTCTCATATCCTAATACTAAATCTCCTGCAAAAAATAAATATTTCGGAAGAGGGTTCATTTGTGATACTTCTGTAAACGCTCTGTTTAACTGGTAAACATTAGCAGTGCCTGGGTTATTAACCGAATCGGCTGGGTTTACCCTGTTACAGCCAAGAACTACAAAAGAGTAGTCAAGAGTTTGTGCAGATACCAGTGATGGTATATATACTGCAGCAGCAAATATTGAAACCTGTGCTATTTTATAAAATCCCTTCAAACGAACCCGATTCAAATTATCCTTACAATATTGCAAAGCTTTAAGTGATCTTCTGCATAAATTAATAATTTTTTTTGATAGTAAATTTCCTTTTGGCATAAATTTCTTTTTAATTAATTTAATTGGTTTTAAAGGTTATTACAGGAATAAAGGATAGTAAGATTAGTAATGCATGAAGTGCTTGTATTTAGAAACAGCAATTTTTATAATGCATACGAACTATTATTGAAAGATGCATTTTCAATGAATTATTTTATTACACTCTTGTTTTAACAAAAAAATTATCATCCAAAACAGCTTGCTATATCACTTGCTTATAGTTATTATTATTTTTTTAGTGAAGTATATAATTTTAAAATAAAATCAGTCATAAAGCTTAGAAATTTTTATGGGATTTAATCAACCTGTAAGATTGTTAATAATAACATAACAAGGAGTTTTAAAGACACAATACAGCAATTCGAAAATGATTTGGAGTTTTCTATTATTCTGCTCTATCCTGCATGTTATGGCGAACTATAATTGCAGGTTTTAAATATTGATAATACTTACATACTATAGTAAGCAAACTTTTATTTTAAAAATTTCACAACTATAATTCTTACCTCGTTCAGGCAATATTGATAATTAAATTTTTGGTTCTTTCACTGCTGTTAAGATCATAGCAGAACAAGCATAACTCAAAGTTCATCTTTAGTTCATGTTCAGTTCACATGTTCAAAAGAATTTTTAAAAACCAATTAAATGAAAAATCTGTTAACTCCAATTTTAAGCTTTTTATTCCTTGGTGCTATTGCACAAAAATCATCTGAAAAACAAAATGTATTTATAATAACTATTGATGGATTTAGATGGCAGGAAGTATTTAAAGGCGCTGATTCTGCATTTATTCATAATCCTGATTTAGTTATGGATACGAGTCTTATCACCCGGCAGTATTGGGGTGAAAATCAAGAGGTGCGAAGGCAAAAACTAATGCCTTTCTTATGGAGTGTAATTGCGAAGCAAGGGCAGTTGTATGGCAACCGTGACTTGAATAACAAAGTGAATATGACCAATCTTTATAAAATCTCTTATCCGGGATATAATGAAATATTAACCGGGCATACTAATTTAAAATTCAATCCTAATTTGCCTGTTCTAAACAAAAGCACTAACATTCTTGAATTTTTAAATAGTCAGGAAGGTTATAAAGGAAAAGTCGCAGCCTTTAGTTCATGGAACATTTTTCCATATATATTAAATGAAAAGAGAAGCAACCTTCCGGTAAACAGCGGCTATGAAATATTAGATGAAACTGAAGACTCAAACAATGTAATTATTAATAAGGTTCAGCAAAGTGTGGTGAAACAAACCAATACCCGTTATGATATGCTGACTTATGCTTGTGCTAAAGAATACATTCAGCACAAGCATCCAAAAGTAGCTTTTATTGGCTTTGGTGAGACTGACGAATATGCTCATGGAGACCATTACGACCTCTATCTTCAAAAAGCCAACCAGATAGACAGGTTTATGGCTGATCTTTGGTATTACGTACAAACAGATCCTTTTTATAAGGGAAAGACAACTTTAATAGTCACTACCGATCATGGGAGAGGTAAAAAAGCCTTAACGTGGCATAAGCATGGCGCTTTTACAAAAGGTTCAGGTGATACATGGTTAGCTTTATTGGGTCAGGGCATTCTGCCTGCCGGAGAAATGAAATCAGAACAGCAGGTGTATTCTAAACAAATAGCCCAGACAGTAGCTTCTATATTAGATTTGAAATTTAAAGCAAATCATTCTGTAAGCGAACCAATGTCTTTGCCTTCAAATGGTGTAAATGAAAAACCAATAAATAATCCTGTCAGTGATAAGCAACCTTTACTTATTTCAATACAAAAGTAATTCTTTAGATGCTGGCAAAGTAAATTTTACCGTGTTTACTTATTTTATACTAAATTTTAAACTTTCTATCTAAAACATTTATTATGGAAAATACACAATCAAAAAATCTTAATCAGGAAGAAAATAAGAATGAAACTATAACTGAATTAGCTCACCGTCATTTAACTGATGAAAGCCATACTGCAACAGATGAAGAATTGAAAAATGCAAAATTAGTTTTAACTCAAAATGTAAAAGCAGATGAAGAAAACCTTTCTGAAGTTGATAATACAACCATTATACCTCCTTTACCCGGAGAAAACAGTGCTAAGACAGATGATGATGAAAATAATAATAACGATGAAAAACCAATGTCTAATCCTTTTGATATACTTGGCGGGTAAATCACCTTTGCTTCTGTATTAAGACTTAACGATTTCTTTATATTTCAATTGGTATCGTTGTATAATTATTGAGGTTTTATAAATCATACAATTATCATCCATAATTTTTCTCATGTTATACTGTACTTCTATTAATCCACAATGTTTAATTCATCGTATAGCTAATAAATTTTATTGAGATAAATATTTTTTATCAGCTTCTTATTAAGGATTAATAAACAATAAAAAATATGAACCTAAAAGAAGAACAATCACAACATCTTAAAGATTTCTTTTATAAATCTGATTTTTCTGAAAACGGTGGAGTGATAACTGATCTTGACGGTACAGCTATACATGAATACCAGGGAAAATATACGGTGCCAAAAGAAGTAGAATTAGGATTGAAAAAAGTTCACGACTTAGGCAGGCCTGTTGTCATTAACACCTTAAGGTTTCCGCTTTCTGTTATGCGAACCTTTGGCAGAGAATGGTACCAGATATCCAATGCGCCGGTTCCCACGGTGCTTATGAATGGCAGCCAGTTAGGATATATGATAGAAACCGGCGAAGGCAATTTTGGTTACGAAGAAATTGCAGCCTTTCCTTTAGAACAAAATGAAATAGACGAAGTAATTAATAACGTCAGGGAATTAATTACGAACGGAATTGATGATGTGCTTGTGTTTTATTATCCAAGACAATGGACAAAAGGAGAGTTGATATGGACACCGTTGGCTGATAAAGTGTCAGCAGTGCAAAAAAAATATCTAAGTGCATCAACTGTATACACATCCGGATTAGAAGAATTAAATACATCTTTGAAAACTGAAGATATCTGTATGATATTTCTGTTAATTGATATTCCGCAGGACAAATTAATGTCTTATCAGCATACAAAGAAAAGCAGTTTTTTTACACATAAGGGAGTAGATAAATTATTTGGAGCAGAGCAAATAGCCAGTCACTTACATTTTTCACTTGATCATTCCGTAGGTGCAGGAGATACTGAAATGGATACGTTTTTAAAAGGTGTAGGCCTTGCAATACATGTAGGCAATAACATTCTTCCTTACAATGGAAATTTTCCTTCTCTGCATGTGCCCGGTTCGTCTGAATTGGGAGAACTTTTGTTTGAACTGGCTGCAATGCAAAAAAAAGTCATTTAAAAAAAATTATGGAAGTACGTTCAGAAAAGGACATTGCTGATTACACAGATAAAGCTAATGCAGTTATTGCAAATCTTTTCGGAAAAAAGCCTGAAAAGATAGATTATAAAAAAACAGGACTCACCAATTTTGTATTTGAAGCAAAAGTGCCGGACGGTGAATTTATTGTCCGCATTTCTGCTACTTCTGACAAGATAAAAAATTTTTTTAAAGAGCAATGGGTCATAGACAGGGTTCGTAAAGAGGGTGTTCCGGTGGCAGAAATAATAAAAGTTGGAAATGATATTATTGATTCTGCATACATGGTACAAAAAAAACTTGACGGGCAGGCAGCATTATATCATCCTGAAAAAAAGAAAATTCTGCAAAAGATGGGTGAATATACCTGCATAATAAACTCAATAACTACCACTGCTTACGGAAATGTATTTGACTGGTCTACTGAAAGATTGTCTAAAAATTTCACATGGGCAGCTTTTTTAGACAACGAAATTGAATTAAATAAAAGGATACAGATTTTAGAAAGAAACAAGATGATGCCTGTTAATGCTTTAGAAAAACTTCGGTACAATCTTGAAAGAATAGAGGAATTGAATTTACCTACCGTATTGAACCATGGAGATATGAGGCGAAAAAATGTATTAGTTGATGAAAAAGGTACAATAAAAGCTATTATTGATTGGGAGGAAGCATGTTCTAATATTGCACCTTACTGGGATTTTTCTATTGCTCTTCACGATTTATCAATAGATGATAAACAGTTTTTTTTAGAAGGCTATGGCATAAAGCCAAAAGAGTACGCTGAAATATATGAAACCATCATATCTTTTAATCTGATTAATTATGCTCCCATAATAGATGAATTAGCAAGGAAAAACGATGAAACCAATCTGGAATATTACAGGTTGAGGTTAAGCGGATATCTGGATTTATATACTTTCGCTTAAATACCTCTTATTTTATTCAACATGAAATTTAAAATACCCGATTATATCTTAAGCAGTTGCACTGAAAATATAATTTGAAGAGTTCGTATTGATTGAGTGATTGAAACTCTTTTTTAATATACTGATAATAGATAAGGCTAGTGATAAGATGGAAGCAATTGTTCTGATTAAATGAAATTGATTCCAGGGCAGTTCAAAATGTTTTCGTTGTAATGCTATTTCAGCTGCGCTGGCTGATTAAATATTAAAATTAGCTAAAGCATTGTTTAACGGGACATTTCCAAATACTGTAACTGCCTGTTACAGTTTTATAAGAAGTGTTTTTTAAAGAAACAAAAGCGCCTGCCATGGCATTACCCGAACTATTATTATCAAACCTTTCCTTTAATACCTGACTGTGCACATAGCAGATGGGAGACAAATAAGAAGGATACAAGAATACTGCTTCTTATAAAAACTGCTTCATTTCTATATTTTTCACGAAGCTATTTTTGTATAATTTATGTTTATTGCTTATTTCAAAGAATTAATAATTCAATAATAGTAAAATAATAATTTCTTGTTTTTAAATTAGTGGACTTAAACATAATTTAGTTTGTAATAATTAAAGTGGCTTATGAAATGTTGACGGATATTAAAAAGCAATGGTCAACATTTTTATTCAACTTTTGTTTGCTATTATCTTCAACCAAAAAATTTCAATCTGTTTTTTTACCCGACAGGCATTATAAAATGCTATGTTAATTGGAATAGCTGAAAGTTGTACGTTAATATGAATAAGACTCTATACGATATGCTGAATCTTAATTATGACGAAGAAAATCAAAGAAGATTCAATGACTTCTTTGAAGTATATCGAATAGAGTCTGAAGTTGAAACAAAAGCACTAGATAAAAAATATGCATACGGTGACAAAGGCAATAAAAAATGTCGTTTTTGCGGAAAGACGCCTCCTAAAGTAACCTTTAAAAAGGACACACTTCTTATACCGCAATTCTTCGGAAATCAATATTTACTTTCAGCATTTGAATGTGATGCCTGTAATGAATTTTTTAGCAATACTTATGAAAATTCATTTTCAAATTATTTAAGTGCAGATATACCTTTCTCATTTTTACAAGATTCAATAAGCAATAAGACTCCTAAACACAAAATAGATCAGAAGCTTTTTGATGGATTTGATGCTGAATTTACAATTCAGGAAACAGTTGATAATAATGTGGAAATTGTTTTTCAAGAAGGACTCGAAGAACTGATCAACTTAGACAATGGTAAAAATACAATAACCGTAAAAACCAAGCGAAAGCCGTATATCCCTATATATAATTTTAAACTATTGGTGAAAATCGCTTTATCAATTTTACCTGATGAAGAAATGAAAAATTATTCAAATACTTTGAAATTTTTAATGAATGATAAAATAAACCGGAAATTAAAAGATTTAAAAACCATTTTTATCTTTGAAAACTTTATTTCCGGTACTCCTTTATTTACAAAACCATATGCCTTTCTCTGCACTAAAAAAGATGAATATAGAAACAAGCCATATTTTTCCAAGACATTTATTCTTTATTCAGGCAATCATTTTTATCAGATTTATATTCCGTTCACGAGCTTCGATAAAAACTTAGTTGGGCAAAATGTTGCTTTGATACCATATCCGGTTACAATTGATAAAAAGAATTTAGAACCTGGTGTAAAATACCAAACAACTGGAAAAATCATGAATGGATGTGACATTATTAAAGACGATATACATCATATTATTTTTGAGTTTATGGAGCCAACGTTGGTGAAGAGCGAATAACTTTTCAATTAAAGTATCTACCATATCTTTCTAATTTTATAAAGACCCGGAGTATAATGTTTAATGCTTCAAAATCTGATTCGCTGATTAAAAAATTTTTTGCTTTACTTTTCATTTGCTCCCTTTGGAAATCATATTATACTTACTACCAGGCTATTCATTTTAATAACCCGGATTTTGATACATCTTTGAAGGGTTTAAATTGGTCTCATTTAGTGGAATAGGAAAATAGTAATCTTTGATTGAAAAGTTGCTTAAAGGCGAATTATTAAAGTCTGCCTGGTTTTTTGAATGGAAATAAGTAACTAAATCAGCTGGATTGAAAAAGCGCAGTAAATCGTGCCAGCGATGATGCTCAAAAGCCAGTTCAATACGTCTTTCATGCAATATGGCTAATTTAAGGGTGGGATACTTTGCAGTATAGACAGGATCATTTTGCATGGCAGCATAATCAGGCCGTCCCGCTCTTGCTCTTGTCATGTTTAAAAACCGGATAGCAGTGGCATTATCACCAAGATACATATACACCTCTGCAAGGTTTAAAATAATATCAGCGTACCTCATTATTATAAAATCATTGCCCCCGTAACCTAATTTACCTGCTGCAGCACTTGCATCTCTGTACTTGGTAATAAAATAAGACTGAACAGCAGCATTTGAATCATATTTAATAGAAAAATTTGTACGCACATCTCCTGGTTCAAACTCTTTTAGTAAATCCAGAGTCAATGTTCCGCCCGAACCTGTAGAGGTGACGAGTGAGTTAATGGTTTCCCCTTTTGCCTGGTTGTTGGCAGCAATATTGGAAGAATATACGGGGTCGCCCTGCACATACACAATTTGCCAGATAATCTCGGGATTGGTACCTTTTTTATTTACATCAAAAACATCAGGATAGGGTATATCTGATAAGTTAGCAAAGGTTCGCATATTGTAGCATACCGTTAAATAGGTTTTGGCGTTATCTAAATTTGCGGCTGCATTAGCTGCATCTAATGTAGTGGCCATTGTAAGATAAACCTGTCCTAACAAACCATTTGCAGCTTGTAAAGAAACCTTACCCTTATTGGCTAAGGGCTGAACAACAGGAAGATTACTTGCAACTACATCTTTTAAATCCTGCACAATTTGTGCATACACCTGTTCTCTCGGAACACGCATTGTGAGTGCTGCCACCTGGTCTGCGTCTGATAATACTTCCGTTACCAAAGGCACATCTCCAAACTCACGAACCAAATCAAAATACATATAGGCTCTGATAAATTTCATCTCGGCTATATATTGGGTTTTAATGCTATCGCTGCTGAATTTTATCTTATCTATCGCTGACAAAACCAGGTTGGCTCTCGAAATTGGCACGTACAATGCAGTCCAATGGCTATACAAATAAGTATTGCTCGATACCAGCGAAAATGAAGTGAATTGAAAAGGCTCGCCATTGTTGGATTGATTATCCGTTGAGTTTACATCATCAGAACGGTCATCTGTCCATAAACCGGAATTTTCACCGATACAATTAGAGCTGCGCAATGCCTGGCAGACACCATTAACAGCTAAAAGGATATCATTCTGTGTTTGAAAATTCTCTTCTATAGAAATTCCGTTAGGTGATGTTTGTTCTAAAAAGTCTTTTTTGCATGAGCTGAACAATAACATGGCAAAAACTATACTTATAATAAAAAAGGCAGATTTCATTTTTATATTTTTAATTATTTATTATTTGTTTTAAAACAGCATTTTTATTCCTGCGTTATATGCACGCACCAAAGGATATTTACCATAATCTACTCCTGGTGCGAGATTGCTTCCGTTATTATAATCTACTTCGGGATTGTAGCCCAGGTATTTGGTAATGGTAAAAGCATTGTCAACACTGCAATAAATTCTTAACCTGCTGATTCCTAATTTTTTAATTGAAGGCAATTCAGGAAGGTTGTAACCCAATGAAATATTGGTGCATCTGAAGAAAGAACCGCTTTGCAAATAATAATCAGAAAGCCTGCTGCTGTTACTTTGCGTACCACCACGTGAGGCTTTGTATTCATGGCCGTTTCCAGGCTGCGCTTCATTACGGTAACGGTCAGCCACTACTGCGTACTGGTTTCCAGACCCTTCCATATTTCTGATGTAATAATCCTGTCCGTCAAGAACTTTATTACCATAAGACCCATTGAAAGAAGCGCTTAAATCAAACGATTTATAATTAAAAGATAAATTAAAACCATAAGTGAATTTAGGATATGGGCTGCCAATAATACCCTTGTCAGCTTCGTTTATAATGCCATCGCCATTTTTATCAATAAAATATAAATCACCAGGGCTAAGCGGCGTGCTTGAGTATGATGAACGTGCCGGGCCTTTTAAAGTATACCCTTTTGGAAAAGTTTTATCAGGCAATAACATTGTATTGTCTGATGCAATATTTGCCATGTCACTTTGTTTTACCATACCGGCTACCTGCAGACCATAAAACATACCAATCGGTTCACCTTCTTTAGTGATGTGTGTAGTGTAAGAACGTTCAGCTCCGGCTACTGTAATGGAACTCGCGCCGCCTAAACTTTTAACCAGGTTTTTATTTGCAGTTATATTTCCTCCGAAATTAAAGTTGAAATTTTTTCCTGAGATGACTTTTGCATCAATTTGCAAGTCAAAACCATTATTCCTGATGTCAGCGTCTCTTAAGTTAGTTAATATAAAGTTTGAACCAGATAAGGCAGAAATATTTTTGTTGTATAACAGGTTGTAAGATTTACTGATATAGTAATTGGCAATAAGATTGATTCGTCCGCCAATAAGACCAATATCTGCACCGAAGTTATATTGCGAAGTGGATTCCCAACCTAATTTAGGGTCAGTGATTTGCCCGGGTGCTGTTGCTGTATAGATAGTACCAGGAGTACCGAAAACAGCGCCTCCTGTGTTTGCAATCAATTGCTCGTACTGATAATTACCAATATTATTATTGCCGCTTAAACCCCAGCTTGCTCTTAGTTTTAATGTCGATCTTCTGCCCAGCCAATTGTTATAAAAGCTTTCATTAGAAACATTCCATCCTGCGGAAACAGAAGGGAAAATACCATAACGGTTCTGAGGGCCGAAACGTGAAGAACCATCTGCACGTATAGAACCGGAGAGAAAGTATTTATTGTTATAATTATACAAGGCACGGCCTAAATAAGATAATAATGTGGTAGTGGCTTTACCTGTATTAGGGAAAAGGTAAAAGTTAGCCGGATTAGCGCCACGTCCGGTAATCTCTTCGACAGCATCATTGTTAAAACCATTTGCTCCTACACTTATTATATCTGTTGTGGTTTGCTGAGCAGTATAACCTGCAAGAATATCAATATGATGCTGGCCAAATTGTTTTCTATAATTGAGAGTGTACTCTGCAAGTTTATCTACATTATTAAGTGATTGTGAAGAAGCATTAGCGGCTGCAATCGCCTGCGGGGAGCCGGGCGGATTAACTCCGCTGCTTAAATTTGTAGGATAATAATATTCGTATTTTTCGTTGTAGGTTTGAATACCCAAATTTATTTTAGCAGATAAATCAGGAAGAATTTCATAAGTGGCATTGGCATTATAAGTGCTGCGTATTCCTTTCCTTGTAATGTTTACCCGCTCCGCTAAAGCTACAGGATTTTCTATAGTCTGAAAGCCATAAGTAAAACCATCTACGGGTATGGAAGGCAATCCTAAAGCCAATGAACCATCTGGATTATATTCGGGAAAGATCGGCATGTATACTAATGCTCCTAGAACAGGCCCCTGGTGAAAACGACCTTCTTCTACTTCGCGATTATCAATACTTGTGATGGCAACATTGCTGCTGATTTTTAATTTTTTACTTACATCACCATCAATATTTGCCCTGAAGTTAATACGCTTTTGAAAGGTAGGCGTAAGAATACCGGGCTGGTCGAGATAACCGCCACTGATAGCATAACGTAAGCCTTCCTTACCACCTGAAAAAGACAGGTTATGTCTCTGCACCAATGCATTTCTGTATAAAGCATCCTGCCAGTCTGTATTATATTGCGGCTTAATTAACGTTTGTGTGGGAAAGTCGTAAATAGATTTTAAAATGGCTATAGAGCTTGTGTTGCTGCTGCCTGCTTTAGCTACACGTGTCGCATTATCATCCGAGTAAAAACTGTCATCCCATGTGACACCCTGTGCAACTAATATGTTGTGATAAGCATTATTTCTTCCATCAATAAATAATTGTGCAAACTCATCAGCATTCAGCTCCTTCACTTTATGTGCTAATTGGTTAACTCCAATTTGATAATCATATTCAAATTTTCCTTTTCCTGCTTTACCTCTTTTAGTAGTGATTAATACCACGCCACCCGATGCCCTGGAACCATAAATGGCTGCAGAAGCAGCATCTTTTAAAATTTCAACGGACTCAATATCATCAGGATTTATAAAAACATCATTGCCTGCCGTATTAGGATTATAACCTGAAGTATTGTTGGTTGCATTTCCCGGACCAGAACTCACATTGCCCGCGACAGGATAGCCATCAATAACATATAAAGGCTCTGAACTGGCATTAATAGAACCGATACCACGTACCCTGATTTTAGTACCTGAATAAGGCGAACCGCTTACCTGGGATACCTGCACACCTGCAACTTTACCCACCAATGCCTGGCTTAATGTAGGGGTTGAAAGGTTTAATTCACTTGCTTTCACACTGGCAATAGAACCTGTGACATCACTTCTTCTTAGTCTTTGATAACCGATAGTTACTACTTCATCCAATACTTTTACATCTTCTTTCAGTACAACATTTATATTTGTTTTATTGCCGGTTGCTACTTCCTGTTGCGCAAAACCTGCAGAAGAAAATATTAAAACTGTACCCTCATTTACATCTATTGAAAAATTTCCATCAGCATCAGTTACCACACCTTTTCTTTCATTTTTTACGGCAATATTTACACCTTCCAGGGGTTTGCTTTTTTCATCTGTCACTGTACCGGATACTTTTATCAGGGCTGCAGCTTCTTTACCAGGATAATAAAAGCGGGCATAATTGATTGCAGGCGTCAAAACAGACACAGCGAAAAATAAGATAAAAATCTTTTCGAAAGATAAAGCCCTTTTTCCTGAAAAAGATGGTATAATTTTTTGTTTCATGATTTTTAGTTTTAATAATATTTTTTTTACTTGAATGTTGGTTTACCAGTTTATATTCATCATATTCACATTGTTTTTCCCTGAAGATGTAACAGCAATACCTTTAGACCTATCATTTAAAAAAGCAAAACCTTCTAATTCATCATTTCTGTCAATATCAATTACTTTCACGACTTGCTCTTTGCCAGCCTCAATTGATTTGGCCAAATCCAGATAGGTGAATCGCCACTTTCGGCCTTCCACCTGGTTTTGCACTAATACCAGAATTCCTTTATCAGCAATCCAATGGAGATTTTGAACCCAGGGTGAGCAAATAAATTTTTTATAGAGCACTCCTTTCTCAGTGGTTCTTTTTGCTTTTTGTAAAACGGAAGGATCATATAATCTTGCTTCATTTTCCTTATTACCATAATCAGCCGTAGCCACATACCATTTCTGTTTATACTGCACATATTCAGGTCTTGTTCCTTGTATGCAGGCATCATCTTTAATAGTATTCACCAGGTTTCCATCTAATTTACCGGTACGTTGCAAACCTTTCCAATCAATACAATAGATAACAGCCCTCCACAAAGTGCCCTCTTTATTCAGACGGATGCTGTTGCCAATAAACACCGGATTTTTATCATGATAAGCAATCCCTGTAGGGTGATTGATTACGTCCGTATCATTAAGAGTCAATTTCATTTCTTTATGTAAGTCAACAAGACTATCCCCATCTGTTTTATATTCCCTTATCATACCTACTTCCCTGTCTCCGTACAAAAAAATCCTTCCTTTTTGATAAGAAACTCCCTGGCAGGCACCTAAAGAATCTATAGTAAAAGAATGCTCAATTTTCATAGAGACTTCTGCAGTAAATGAAGTCATCAGAACAAGCAATAAAACCACAGAGACTATAAATATTTTCATGCTGTTTTTGTTGTTTTTAAAATAATTAAGCTAAGGATCAAGCGGTTCTGCAGGATTGATCTGTAATGCTTCAATTAAAGGATAAAATTCAACTTCGGTTTCAGATAATCTTTCTCCGTTTCTATAAGGCACTTCGTTTAATTCTTTTATGCACCTTTCCATTAAAGTGGTTGTTATATATGTGCTTTGGCCTTTTGTTGTGCAGGTAATTCCGGGTTTGGTAAAAGGAATACCATAGTGATAAATCAGCCGGGCAGTGTTACGCATATTGGTAGTGGTATGCCTTGCATGAGGATCGATTATGATAGCATTTTCAGGGATGTGAAGATTCTCAATCAAATACTTTTTCATCTCCGTCGCTTCGCAAAATTTTGTTTTATATGGATGAACTTTACCACCTGAAGTAACAATAAAGGGAGCCACTCCTCTTGCATATTGTATAGCTGCCAGCCTGCAACGCAACATGCCTTCCGCACTCAATGCAACATCTCTTTCTTCCGGCCCTGCACCTGGTACAAGAATTACTGAGTATTTATAGTTATTCCACTTAACAGATTTAATTTTATTAAATGATGCTTTATTTTCCCTGTCAGCCATCGGCTCAAAATCTGCCGCCTGGTTTCTTTCATTCATTTCTATAAATAGTAAAGCAGATGTAAGTGAGGGATAAAAAAACAAATTGTTATTACTGCTTTCTCTTGCTACTAAAGATGCTGTATTGTACAACAAACTCAAATAGCTTTTTGAGTAACCATTATTGCTTTGGGAGTCTCTTATATTAAAACTTATTGAATCTATGTTGGGGTAATTAGGCTTTCGACCTTCTGCATAAACACCAATTGCAAAGTTGATCCCCTTTGCATCCTGTTCCCATGCTTGTACCAATACTTCTTCAGGATCTGATTTTTGAAACAAAATATACGAACCTGATGGTATTAAATGATTTTTCACCAATTTATCTAAAGCGTTACCTGGTTGATATAAGGATCTGAGGCGTTCACTCACTGATTTAATTTCAAGATCAGTAAACTTCATTTTCTCTGTATAGCATATGGCGTCTTTATCGCAGTTTTTAAGTGATACCGTTAGGTTTGCTGCTTTATTTTTCTCAATGTTAACGAGGATAGTATCAGATAAGATCAATTTTTTTACATCAGCCAATTCCTCAAACAATGTAAGCAGATAATAATTCTTAGACTGAACAAAGCTGCTGCCTGGCAGAAGGTGATACTTTGGATCAGGCCGTGTACCAGCATATATTGAACTAAACGTAACTACTAAAAATGTGGTTAAAAGAAGAGGTAACTCTCTCCACTTAATCTGGGCGACGGACATAACCAACGAGATTTAAAATGCAAATTTTAAAAGTTTAAAAACTGCTTTAGTCTCATTTTATCTTAATTAATAATTTGGTATTGATTAATTAAGAATTTAATAATCCTTAGTTAAGGGTTCGTTTTGTAAGAAGAATTAGTTTAGCAAGATTGATTTCTTATTGATTTTGAAGCATGTCATACTTCACCCTGTTTTCCTATTTAGTAGTAAATAATGCTTCGGATTTATACTCTTTAACCTTTCTTCAGGTACTCCAACGCTTTTTTGTTTTTTCTCTTTGCTAAGAAAGTTCAGGATACTTTCTTTGCTACCTTACTTCCCGCCTTTATAAACATTACCTTTCATCTTCTAACCGGATTTTCTCCAGTTGTTTCCAGGTAATAGCAGGTATTAAGCCGTTGCTAATAATAAAAAGGTAATTTACCTTTCAGTTAGATATACTAAGAATTTCAACAATTGTGTGTAAAGGTTTGTTGAGGTATTGAATAAAATTTTACCAATTTTCCCACCCAAATTATGTCTAATAATCTTATCATACAAAGTGTCACCAAACACATTAATCTTTCGCCGTGATGAAATTGATTTTTTTATTTCTTTGATTAAAAGCAAAACGATAAAAGCGAAAAAGCTCTTTTTAAGGAAAGGTGATATTTACCCCACGCCTGATACTTTTGGAAAGCAACCTGTAAAACCCGAAAAAGCATTTTACAGCAACGAAATGGGCGAATTTTTTTTTAACGTATGAAGAGGTTATTAATGCTGATGATCCCGAAAAGTATTTGATGGAATTTCTGCAATCAACTTATGAAGCAGCAGCGATTACGGGAAACTGGAATAGGGAAGCATTAGAAACTGATTTGTCTGGGTTCAAAAAGACTATGGTTACTTTAAAAAATGTAATTTGATTTTCAATTTTGTTCCCGGCTTGCAAACGTTTGCGGTTGTAGATTTTGAAGACTAAATCAGGCAACAGCCTTACCTACATGTTTTCAAAATCAAGCTATGCAGCATGGCATTCATGCTCACACCAATACTTCTAAAAGGGCATACGACCTCTTACTACCGGTTCTGAGATGTCGTATGCTTTTGCCGTCAGCGACCTTGCACTCATCAATAACATTATCTCACAGCTATCGTTAACACTCGATAACGGAGACGCTTTTGCTTAAATTCATAAGCTAGAAGAAATTTTGGAAACGCAAAACCTTTACCTGCGGGAAGAGCTGAATGATACCTATAACTTCAACGAGGTAGTGGGCGAAAGCCTGAAATAATATGAATACAAAAGCGATTAAAAGTTTTTCAAATTAGTTAAGTTAGAAATTGGGTGTAGCCCGGTTCTCCCATTACAACTCTTGCTTTCTTTGCTGTAAAGAGAGAGTTAGCGTAGCTATATATTTATAATTATTGATAACCAATAGAAAGATTTTAGCAAATAGTTTTGGATAAGAAAAAAATGGACCACTGTAGAAACAGCAGTCCTACTATTTTTGCTTGCCATGAGAAGGCAAAGATAAAGAAGAAAGGTATTCTTAATGTTTCTTTTATGTTGTGCTTATATTAACTTATTGCGGGTTTTTTTAAGGCTTTTATTTAATAGCTAATTCTGCCAACATACGTATCCGACAATACAGTCTTTATGAGACTTTTGAAAATCTTTCGAGGTTATTAAAGAAACCAGAATTGTAATATGAAACAATTCCTTATTGCTTCATTATGGTTACAATAAATTAACCGAAAGTTTATAAAACGAGTACATATAGTTAAGGTTACCAATGTACTTTTGTTTCAAAATAAAAAGTAGTTTATTTATGTGGTCGCCTCGTTTCTGCGGGGTGTTTAATTCTAAAAAAAATGTATGAAATAATAAATTTTCCACTTTACTATTCTTATATGTTTTATTATCAGGTAAATGATGTATTGCTTTTAGAAGAGGAATTAAAAAAACTAAAAGCAACTTATGCACATGCTTTAAAAAGACCAGAAGCATCACCTGCTATAGCTGATTTAAGAAAAATGATAAAGGCACTAACAGGCAGAATTAATAAATTAAGTTCCAAATAATAAACTTTGTATTAATAACAGTTTTCTCTTACTTACTGATTGATGCGTTACAATGACATCCCCCTAAAAACAGGAAAAGTAAATAGAATCTTCAATTTTAGAATATATCGATTCCTTTGCAGCAAAAGAGAGTGTTACGACTGCTTATACATTATAATTATTTATAAAAAACTTTTTAGAAGAAGTAATATTAGAAGTCTTCTAATGGAAACTTCAAGCATTATCCTACTTCTTTTTGATAATCTTCTTCTTTAATTCTCCTCTGCTTCCTCTTCATAATCTTTATCAATAGTTTTTACAAAGGCGCTTCGGCGTGGTGCAGGCATTTCGCTTTGCTCTCCTTTTACAGCTTTCCATATCACCTGGCTAAAAAGTAAATCGGGCGCCCTGTCTTCTTTACTAAAATCGAATTGTTCACTTAGTATAGCGCTGGCAGTTGTTGCTGTATTTCGGTCATTTAAATTAACATTAGCAGCAAGGGCACCGAAAGATTTATTTTCAGGGGTTGACGTAAAGCATCTCCACATAGGTGTGGCTGCAGCATCGTATTGGCTCATGGGTGGTAAACCAAGAATGAGTTCAATGGTACGCAGCAAAGAAGAGGTGGAGTACATGGTATGGTCAACAAATTTTCTTTTTACAAATGGTCCGGCTACAAAAGCAGCGGTGCGGTGAGCATCCACGTGGTCAGGACCATTTTGTGCATCGTCTTCAACAATGAACACTACGCTTTCTTTCCATACCGGGCTTTTTGATAAATGCTCAATTAATAGCCCTACCGCTAAATCATTGTCAGCTACGTGAGCAAAAGGAGTTGGCCGGCCTATTCGTAAACCTTCTGTATGATTATTGCTCATGCGGATTGTATTAAGCTGAGGTAGAGCATTAGCAGCTACCAGCGAATCAAAATCTACCTTCCATTTATAGAAACGGGTAGTATCCCTTACTGAAAAATTTACACCGTCATAACGTGCACATATATGTTGTGCTGTCAAAGATGGGATTGTCCCTTTTCCCTTTACCACAAATTCTCCATAAGTACGATAACTTACACCTGCCTTTTTACAATGATCCCATATAAAGCCACCCTTATTATTAGCTATAGACTGCAGACCTAATGCAGGTTCATTGCCTCCCCGGCCACCATACATAGTGGGCCAGTTTTTTTCAAGATAATCTGTAGCGTATGCACCCATACTCCAGTTATGCCCGTCTGTACTAACTTCTCCGTCAACGTAAAAATTATCTAACAAAACATAATCACGTGCCAGTGCATGTTGATTTGGTGTTATTCTTTCTCCAAACAATACCAAACCTGTATCTCCATCGCCCTTGGGCATATCCCCCAGCACCTGGTCGTATGTTCTGTTTTCTTTAATTATATAAAAAACATATTTAATGGGTGAAGGCTCACTCACCTTCATTGGTATAGGATTTCCGGCTTCACCCGCGGCATTCATTTCCTTTTCTTTTGAGTAGGGTGTATTTTTGTATACTGCTTCTGAATAAACAGCCAGGGAAGCATTATCAGGCTCATCTATTATTGACATTGTACCCTTCATCAGCCCGGCTATATGCACTCTCTTTGGTACAGTTGCAGCTTCCTGGCTTGTTACACTTGGTAGTGGCCTTGCAGGATTTGGACCATTAGGATTAGCAAAAGAGGAGAAGCCCTTGCCATTGGAAACAAATATTTTTTTGCCAATAATCTTTATATTAGTAGGATACCAGCCTACAGGAATAAATCCTTTTGATTTACTGCTGCCGGGAACTGACACATCAAAAACGGCCAGGCAATTATTATCGGCATTGGCTACATACAGGTTTTTTTCATTTTCCGATAAAGCAAGACCATTGCTTGTTGACCCGGGAGGTGCATTTGGGAACAAGGCTGCATTCAATATTTCCACTACTTTACGTTGCCGGGTATCAATAATAGAAACACTATTATCATTGGCATTGGCTACAAATAAGTATTTTCCTTTTTTATCAAGCAGTAATTCATTAGGATTATCACCTGCTTCTATTTGAGCAATTATTGACCTTTTTTTCGTATCAAAAACCAACACTTTATCACCACCCCAGAGTGAGATGTATAATTCTTTTTTGTCTGCAGACAGCAAACACGAGTAAGCTTCTTTTTCAAGGTATTGCTGATGTATAATCTTTTTTGTAATAAGGTCTATAACATAAAGTGTATTATTTCCCTTGGTAACAACATATAGTAATCTTTGGTTATCATCTGTTTCAATGCCTGCCGGTGATATATTCACAGGCCACTTTTCTCCCAGGATAATGCTATCCTTTAATTGAAGTTTGTTGCTAATAATTTCGTATTTCAATATTCTGTTATCATTTCCCCCGGAAACATATAAAAACTTTTCATCGTCACTAAACTTTAATCCATACCACGATTTTGGAATGATAGCATGGTCCAATATTTTTTCTGTTCTGACATCAATTAGCTGGATACTTTGAACACTAAATCCATTGTTAGTTACCGCTATCCATTTTTTAGAAGGAGAAACTGCCAGGTTTAAAGGCAAATCGCCCAATGGCAAAGAGCGGCCTGCAGGTGAAAGATGCCATCCGTTAGGAAGGGTAATCCTCTTTTTTGTCAATTGAGTTTTAAGAACATCATTATGTTTTTGAGCTGTTACAATTATTGTAAGTAAACTGTAAAGAGTAAAGAAGAATATTTTCATAATTAAATTGTAATAAGTCTAAAGTTCAAAACAACTTTGTTGTTCATAAACTATTCAATTTCGTTTTACAATCCGAAGGATTTGCTATTAAATGCACGTTTAGTTTGGCTAATAAATTCAGTCACTATCATCTGTAACTTTCACAAACGCACTTCGCCTTGGAGCGGGCACTGCTGCATTTTCTCCTTTAATAGATTTCCATAAAACCTCCGTAAATGCTTCATCGGGTATTGCATCTTCTTTACTAAAATCAAACTTATCCGAACGCTTTGATAAGGCATTTACCTTTTCGTTTTTATCATTCAAATTAACAAGAGCAGGAAGCGATTTAAAAGGAGTACTGTCGGGAGTATTTTTGAAGCAATTCCACATGGGAGCAGCCGCAGCATCATACTGGCTCATAGGAGGTATTCCCAGAATCAATTCAATGGTGCGCAACATAGAAGATGTTGAATACATCGTATGGTCTACAAATTTTCTTTTTACAAGTCCGCCGGCTACATACGCCGGGCTTCGGTGTGCATCCACATGATCGGGTCCGTTTTGTGCATCATCTTCTAAAATAAACACGACGCTTTCGTTCCAAATAGGACTTTTACTTAAATACTCCACAAACATACCTACTGCCAGATCATTGTCTGCTACGTGCGCAAATGGCGTAGGCGCTCCCAATCGCAAGCCTTGGGTATGGTCACAAGGCATAAGCAATGAGTTAAACTGAGGAACAGCGTTAATAGCTATTAATGAATCAAATTCCTTCTTCCATTGATAAAAACGGGAAGTATCTCTTACCGTAATATCCCAACCAGCGTAATATGGACAAAGATGCCCTTGCAGTACCGGAAGTCTTGCTTTACCTTTCTTTGTAAACTCGCCATAAGTACGGTAACTCACTCCCGCCTTTTTACAATGATCCCAAATAAAACCCCCTTTGGGAATAGCAATATCAAGTGCACCGCCACCACCGGTAGCGCCGCCACGCTGGCCATAATTAGTAGGCCATGCTTTTTCAAGATAATCAGGAGCATAGGCGCCCATCGTCCAGTTATGACCGTCTGCACTCACTTCTCCATCCACGTAGAAATTATCCAGCAAAACAAACTCCCCGGCCAGGGCGTGTTGATTCGGGGTTATCTTTCTGCCAAATAATACGAGGCTTGTGTCGCCGTTACCTTCGGGCATGTCGCCCAGAACCTGGTCGTAAGTACGGTTTTCTTTTATGATATAAAACACATGCTTAATGGGTGAGGGTGCACCTATTTTAGAAGGGATAGGATTTCCTTCTCCGCCTCCCTGCGCTGTTAATTCTTTCTGTTTTGTGTAAGGAGTATTTTTATAAACCAATTGAGAATATATACTCAATTCATTCTCATCAGGTACATCAATAATACTTAATGTTCCTTTAAAAAGTCCGCCTATGTATTGTACAGAGGGGTTTTTGGCGCTGTCTCCCTGGTGAATATTTACTTCCTGTTTACGTTGCATAGGGTTGGGACCGTAAGGATTTGCCATGGATGAAAATCCTTTTCCGTTGGTTACAAATATTTTCTTACCAATTACTTTTACATTTGTGGGATACCAGCCTGCAGGAATAAATCCTTTTGATTTGCCAGCGCCGGGTTTGCTTATATCGAATACGGCAAGGCAATTGTTATCCGCATTGGCCACATACAATACTTTTTCATCTGCACTTAAGGCTACTCCATTACTGGTGGAACCATTGGGTGCATTGGGATATAAAGCTGCGTTCAAGGTTTCTATCACTTTTCTTTTCGCCAAATCAATTACCGATACCGAATTGTCATTCGCATTGGCAACAAAAAGATATTTTCCATTCTTAGTCTGGCATATCTCATTTGGATTATCTCCAACAGGAATAGAATCGGTTAATTGCAACTTTTTGGTATCATAGAGTAATATCTTATCTCCACCCCACAAAGAAATATAGAGTGTCTGCTTATCGGGAGATAACTGGCACGCATAAGCTTCTGCACCCAAAGATAGTTGTTGTACAATCTTTTTTAAAGTGAGGTCAATTACATAAAGTGAATTGTTTTCTTTGGTCACCACATACAGTAATTTCTTGGCGTCATCCAACACTAATCCCGCAGGAGAAATAGCATTCGGCCATTTCTTTCCCAATGAAATACTGTCTTTTAATACCAGCCTTTTACCTGTAACTGCATATTGCAAAATCCAGTTATCATTGCCTCCGGAAGCATACAGGTATTTTTCATCCCTGCTGAATTGCAATCCATACCAGCTTTTAGGAATAACTACACTATCCAATATTTTTTCAGCATCAACATCAATCAGTTGCAGGCTTTGTATGCTCTGGCCATTATTGGTAACAGCTAAATATCTTTTAGAAGAGGATACTGCCATATTCAAAGGCAGGTCGCCTAAGGGAAGGCTTTTACCAGCCGGTGTTAAGCTCCACCCATTTGGCAAATGCACCCTTTTAGAATCAAGCTGATGCACCTTTTGAGCATTGCTGTTCATGAAGATTACAATGAGTATACCTGTTAAGAATATTTTATACATATTTGTATTTTAATTATTTTATTGATATGAATAACACTTTTTTATTCGTTCAACTAATCTTTTTCATTTTATTAACACAAAAGACCATTGGAAATGTTAACCCAGCATTAAGCAACAGTTAACTTTTGCAAATATCAGGGTCATTGGCTTATGGGTGTTGGTATAGCGGGAATACTTATTAAAATATTAATTAGTAACCGGTAAATACAGGGCCAACAGTATAACAATTATTTTTGCCATCAGAAGTTTTGCCATTATAAAAATCATTTTATTTACTAATGTTCGTTTAATCCCAGCCCGGGTTTTGCTTAAGAGATGGATTCAGCACAATCTCATTGGAAGGAATTGGGTTCAGATACATTTTATCCTCAAACTTCTTTGGGATATTACTTAACCATACCAGATTACCTTTATCTCCCTGAGAAAGCTTTGAGGTATTATTATCAAGAAGAAAATAAACAACCCCGCTTACCCTGTCAGCAGGTACGTTATCCACAAAACTCACATCTGGTTTTCCATCCTCATTCAGATCGAGTAATATCTCTTTTCCGGGAACGTAAATGCCGGTGTACGGCTTCTCAAGTAACTTCCCTTCTTTCCAACGTTTAAGATCATCAAAACGGAAACCTTCACAAACCAGTTCTATGGCTCTTTCGCGCCGGATTTCAATTAATGCAGCGTTCGAAATATCAGGGAAAAAATTCTTTTGCATATAGGTATCTGCACTAATCGGCATACCCGCATTTTGAATGCCCGCCCTATTTCTAAGCGCTCCAATCGTCAGGTTCCAGTCATCTCCTGTTAATATGCCTAATTCAGCCCTGGCTTCAGCATAGTTCAATAATACCTCTGCATATCTTATAACAGGAATTGAATTATAACTTTCCCTCCTGGTATCATAATACTTGTCATCCAGCGAGAACTTTTGAATCTGGTAGCCGGAATAAGTAACTGTAAAATCGGGCGGCGCCGGAGTGCCGTCTATCCTTTTATAATCTCCCATACGGATAGTTTGCTGCAATCTTTTATCACGGTTCTTAACCTCAGTTTGAAATTGCATTGTATCATAACCAGGCAACTCTGTAAATCTGCTGCCATCAATATTCTGATATGTATTTATAAAAGATTTATCCAATCCTAACCGAGCACCTAAGGTAGCGCTGTTAAACCACCAGGCTGCATCATGCCATTTCTTTAAGGCATTGTTATATACAGCTGCTAATAATACTTCAGTCGAAACCGGGTTTTCGCTGATGAAGAGGGAACGATAATCCTTATCCGGCGACCCCGTGTTTTGCAATTTATATTGGTTTGATTTAATTAGCTGGTCTGCTGCATCAACGGCATCCTGCAACCATTTGTCCGATCCAGCTAAGGAATACTCAGGATGATATTTTCTGAATGTACCTTCAAACAAACAAATCCTTGATTTTAATGCTAATGCAACCCATTTGGTAATTTGTGTACAGGAATTATCTTTTTGACTATAAATATTATCACATGCAAAATTAATATCTGCTAACACAGAATCCATTACCAGCGTTCTTGCATCTCTTGGTTTATACAAACCTGAGTCATCAATCGCCAACGTTTTACCATACCAGGGCACATCTCCAAATTGTTTTACCATATTAAAATAAAAACAGGCCCTGAAAAACCTGGCAATACCACTATAATTATTTTTAGCTTTTTGAGATATGGCCGGATTGTCATAATGCTCCAAAAAATAATTGATATTTCTAAGATCACCCCAATTCCACCCCGTCGCCTCTAAACTGCTTAATCTGCCTGCGATGAAGGAGGGAACAGCATTAGGCACTGTTATATCTGACATTACATCCCCTTTGTAAATAGCGGAACCATCAGGCAACATTTGATAGAAAGAATTTACATACAACTGAAGATTGCTTTCTGTTGAAAAAGTTTGTTCGGGCGTTAATTTGTCTAAAGGATTTTTATCCAGAAACTTCTCGCATGAGCTGAAGGTTATCAGTGCGGCAAGCATTAAACATATATATCTCATTACTTTATTTTTTAGTGATTACAGGTTTAGGTTAAGGAATATCGGGGTCTTTTTCTTTAACTCTTAGTTTTAAAAAGTCAGGTTAGCACCTATCGTGTATGATTTCTGCATTGGATATGAAAAGCCGTCGCCTCCGGCAGAATTAACTTCGGGGTCAGAGCCTTCTATAACTTCGGGATCAAAGTTTTTGGTTATTTTAAACATAGGAGAATAAGTCCATAAATTCTGACCGGTAAAATATATTCTAATAGCTGAGATGTTCAGCTTCTGAAGCATATTTTCCGGCAATGAATAACCGATAGTCAGATTTTTAAGCCGTATATAACTTGCATTCTGTAAGTACCTTGTTTGGGTAATAGCCAACTCCCTTGTACCTGATAGCGCTGTATACCCTCTGTAACGGGGAAAATAGGCTGCCTGGCTGGGATTTTCTTCAGACCACCGGTTTAAATTAAATGCAGGTAAAAAACTATAAGGCCTGTTGGATTGTCCCCAGAAATAAGCAGCTTCTGAGGAAGGATACCAATCTCTTTTACCGATACCCTGAAAAAAGGCAGAAAGAGAAATATGATTCCATTCAACATTACCCGTAATTCCATACGTATAGCGTATGGAAGAGTTACCGATAATTTTCTGATCGCCCGGATCATCCAGCGTATTTTTACCCCGGTTTATTTTTCCATCACCATTCAGATCTCTAAATTTCAGATCGCCTGGAAGCAATTGATTGTTGTTTGATACAATAATATAGGTTTGATCTGCATGTTTGGTAATATCTTCTTTTGATTCAAAGAATCCGTCGGTTTCAAATCCCCAGATATCACCTAACCGCTGGCCTTTATAGTAAGTAGAAATAAGGTTATTGGGATTATAGAATTTTGTGATATAGGCAACATTATCTGCTAATGTTAAACGAACGCTATAGCTGAGAGGTTTGCTCATTCTGATTTGATCGTTCCAATTCAATGATAATTCCCATCCGCTGGTTTTTAAATCTGCAAAGTTTCCTTTAGGCACTCCCGCACCAAATACGGAGGGTAAAGGTTGCCCGGTTGTAATCATTCCGGTTGTTTTTCTTTGATACCAGTCAAAAGACATAGCTAAACGTCTTTGTAACACTTCCGCATCTGCACCATAATCAAGGGTAGTTGATTTTTCCCATGTTAATCCTGCAGGTATTACAGAAGGTTGTTGAATATAATTAGGATAGATACCATTCATAATAACCGAAGAAGTATACGAAGCAATTGTTTCTAAGAAGCTGTAGGGGGCAATATTTCCATTTCCTAATGAGCCGTAAGAAGCACGCAATTTTAAATTATCCAGCCATTTTGCTTTTTGCATAAATTTTTCTTCGGATATTTTCCATCCTGCGGATGCTGAAGGGAAAAAGCCAAAACGCTGTGCTAAAGGGAATTTAGAAGACCCATCATACCTCCCGTCTAATTCCAGCAAATATTTGTTTTTGAAGGAATAATTTGCTCTGTAAAATATACCGGCAGTAGCCCATTCTGCTCCACCGCCTGTAACCTTATAATTTAATCCCGTGGCCAAATTAAAATCAGGTAAATTATCAACCAGCAAACCATCTCTTTGAACAAATAAATTTTTAACCTGGTCATACTCAAGGTTCCATCCACCCAGAAGCTTTATATTATGATTACCAAAATTCTGAGAATATTCTCCATACAAGTTACCTACATAATAATTTTCAGTGATGCCATTATTTGACAGGTAATTAAGGCCAGAGGTAATTATTTCATCCGGCCTGGTGCTGTAAGGAACCGAAAAGAATTTTCTTTGTTCATTGGTATTGGTAAACAAGTAAGAAAAGTCTCCTTTAATATCAAATTTATTTTTAATTACTGAAGCATTAAATCCCAAAGTATTTTTAATAAAATTTTGTTTAGCTATTGAATAGCTTTTTTCGGAATAAAAATCACCAACCGAGTATGCTCCTACTATTGACATACTTTTATCAGGATTTAACATGGTAGAAACAGGAAAGGCAGTAACGGCCATTAACCTCCAAACAGCATTTACGCCTCCTACTGACGTTAAAGGGTACCTGTAATTGTAGCTTGAAAAATCAGAATTACTATTTACGGTTAACCATTTGTTCACCTTTATACTGCCTTTAAACCTAAGATTGTACCTGTTAAAATTATCCGTATTGTATCTGAAAATACCATCCTGATTATAATAACGTCCGGAAATTAAAAAATTAACTTTATCACTGCCGCCCGACACACTTAAAGAGTGTTCCATAGAAGGATTATGATCATTGTATAACTCCTTTAACCAGTCAGTATTGGCAAAATATTGATATTTGCCGGTTTGTGGATCTATGCTTACCTGAGGCAACCCGGGATTTTGATCATGGAATTTTAATGAGTCAAGGTAGGCTAAAGAAAATGCTAACTGGCTATTTATAGTTTGAGGATGAGAGAGGTAGTCATTCCAGGAGTAAAAAGCTTCGTCAAAGTTTTTTGCCCACAGGTAACCATTTGATATCAAATCGGGAGTAGTTGTACGTTGATTTATAGAATAACTGCCATTATAACTAACCTGAATTTTATTCTTTTTAGGACTTTTTGTAGTTATCAGCACTACTCCAAATGAACCTCGTGCCCCGTAAATAGCGGCTGAGGAAGCGTCTTTTAAAACTGATATGCTTTCTATATCATTAGGATTGAGTGTATTAGGGTCACCAGCTACCCCATCTATCAATACCAAAGCACTGCCTCCTGACCCGATTGAAGTAGCTCCACGTATGTTGTAGTTTGCTCCACGGGTAGGCTTTCCATCGGTCATTTTAATATTCAAATTCGGAATAGCCCCTTCCAGACCACGTGTAATATTTGGCATGGGCCGGTTTTCAAAATATTCATCACCTATCTGGTCTACAGCTCCGGTCAGATTTGCCTTCTTTTGTGTACCGTAACCTACCACTACCACTTCTTCAAGGGCTCCGCTTGCAGGTGATAATTGAAATGATAAATCAATAACATTTTCGCCGGAATATTGATAATTATCTACTACCTGCCGTTCATAACCAACATGAGAAAAAATTAAGGTGTAAGAATTACCGGGCTGCAAATTATTTACGCTAAAAACACCAGATGCATTGGTAGCAGAAGTAGCAATTACACTGCTGTCTTTGTTTTTAATAGTTACAGTGACTCCTTGTAAGACTTCACCTTTTTGATTTTTTACAACACCTTTTACATCGTTAGGATTTTGCTGCGCAAATACTCCACAATATATTGACATGAATAGTAGGGTAAAGCATACTTTTACAATAAAGTAATTCTGTTTCATTTTTTTAGGTTGGATTAAGAAAAAATATTTCGTATTGGTTACGTATTATATCGTAATATTTAAATTCTTTCTATATTTTAGATGAAAGGTTATTAGCGTAAAACATTGTAAGGCAAAATTGTATTCCGCCTGTTAGGAAATAGTTAACTGTTAATTATTAAATTATTATAATTAAATGAGGCAGAAAACGCTTTTGTGAGAACTCAGGTATTTTGAATTAAGCAATTTATTTAATGAATTCCTTCTTCATTATTGTCACAATAAGTTAACCCAAAGTTTATAAAAAGGTTACATATAATTGATGTCACCCCTTTACTTTTACGACAGAATAAAAAGTAGTTTTCTTATGTGGTCACCTCGTTTCTACGAGGTGTTTAATTCTAAATATAATTGTATGAAATAATAAATTTTCCACTTTACTATTCTTACATGTTTTATTACCAGGTAAATGATGTATTGCTTTTAGAAGTTGAATTAAAAAAACTAAAAGCGACGTACGCACAAGCTTTAAAAAGACCGGAAGCATCAACTGCTATAGCTGATTTAAGAAAAATGATAAAGGCACTAACAGCGAGAATTAATAAATTAAGTTCAGATAAATAAGAGTAAAGTGTGTATTAACTACAATTTTATTTGTATTTAGTATTTATTCAAGGGTTGGCAATCTCTATCAATCGCAGATCGCTCTTTTGCTATACATTTAATGTAACAGACCTTATTTTCTAATCCATACAGGATTAGTAAGCACCTGCATGGTTCGGTCTGTTTTTCTCACCTCGGCACGAATATATTGTATGCCTTTGGCAGGTATAGTATACTTTAGAACCTAACTGCCGTTTACTTTGTTAAATACATGTTCGATACCGTTATTGGAAATAAGTATGACTATACGTAGTTTTTGTTCATTACTTATTTTTTATACAGATTACTTATTGAGGTCATCTTTTAAGTACCGGATCAGCTCTGAGATATGTATTACCGGTAAAACTGATTACGTAGTCAGATTTGAAATGAGCGCTTTTTTGATAATAATCGGTTGTTATAATCTGGGCGCCTGATTTACATGCTGCATCAAAGGTTGATGTATCATTGTTACGGGCTTCTTTAGTATCGGCATCTGCCCGGGTGCGTACGATATAGCCTTTTTTAACCATTGATAGTATAGAATCTGTTTTTGCATTATTAAGTATCATAACCGCCGCTTCAGGTGTATGGGGTTCACTGTTTGTAAACAACATCCGACCTTGTAAAGAAGGAGGGCCTTCAATATAAGTCGCAATTTTATCCCCGGTTTCATCCAGCACAAACAGAAATTTACCTTTTACATTTTTTATTAATGGCCAGTTACCATTGAGCACTGCGCTTTCCAATGTTGGGTATTTGCCTTTTACCATATCAGGCGTAATTACATTATCTTTTCCAAGGTAAGTTGCTATCTCCTGATCTAATGAATCAAAAGTGGAAGAAGTAAATTTTTGAGGAATAGTAAAACCTTCTTTTTTGAGACCTTCATCTTTAGCATTCATAGTTATAAAAACCGGGTAATGATCAGGATGTTTTTCTGACCATCTTTTTAATTCCTGAAGGCCCATTTTAAATGCGAGAAAATTGCTTCTAAAATCAATATCAGGAATATGAAACACTTTAAATCCTGACTCCTTCATTACGTTACCGGTATCAAAAGGTGGTTGCCCTTTCACTAATTCAAGCCCGAGGGGATGAATATACTTTCCGCCTTTAGGATCAGCGTAGATGTCTATTTCAAGATCGAGCAATCCTAAATCTAATTGTTGTGATAAAGAAATATGACTGTAATCAATTGTACTCATTGACGCTGAATCTTTTTTACTTAAATAAGCAAAAAGGGCCGGATCAATAGATTGTTTGTAGCTGTTATGAGACCCGATAACCTGTATCTCATTCAACCTCAAATTGTCCAACTTATGATTAGAATTACAAGAAGTTCGGGCAATTATCAAAAAAAAAATTAAAATCATTTTCATAAGTATTAAGTTATATTTTAAACAGAAGAAGCAGTTAGCTACAAGCAGGAAAAGTAATTAATCAGCCGACAATTTTACCATTGAATATCGGCTGATTTCTGCAAGTTGTTATTATTGAAAAGAAAAGAAATAATGACAGTGTTTAATATCCAGGATTTTGAACAAGGTTTGGATTAAGTTTTAATTCGGTTGAAGGAATGGGATAAATTCTTCTGCTAACGTCTTTATTCATTGTTAGTACATCATTTGGCAACGGGTATTCTTTTTCAAATTCCCCAAAACGGATAAGATCATTTCTCCGCCAGGCTTCCCATGAAAACTCACGTGCACGTTCATCAAGTAAGCCAGGCAAATCAATGCCTGAAACTAAAGGCGCTTTGGCGCGGGCACGTATCTTATTTACCAGTACATCTGGTGTTTGCGTTTCGCCGTTGATAACAGTTGGAGCCGCACCACGCAAAATGGCTTCTGCTTTCATCATCATTACATCGGCCAGACGAAAGACAGGCACATCATTTCCATTCAACCGTGTTGCTTGGATGATAGTAACATCAGGATAATATTTTATAGAGCGTACCCCTTCAGACTGGGAAGCAATTGTATTACCCAAATCCATTGGTTTTGGCGGTACAAGTATTAAGTCAGGAGTCATTTCAATTTGAGTTGTAGTGCCGGGATAAAAACAGGTCTGGTGCTGTCAGGCAATTTATTCGCATTTGGTCCGTATTGTTTACCGACTAACCATGTAGTATTTCTTACATCACCCGGCAAATTGAAACATTTGTAAAATTCGGGTGTTGTCCTCATGGCAATACTTAATCCAAGCTATGTTTTGGTTATACCAAAACGGCTGGCTCCCTTCATGCTCCAACTGGCGGATTTGGGAGTGCTCATGCTGTCGCATTCGGCAAATAGTAATTATGAGATATGGAAGAGTCTAAAGGATTTACAAAAAGCAAAGGAGGAAGACCGGAAAAAGCTGTCAAAAGAGACAAGCTTTTAGGGGTAAAGTGTACAACAGTGGAAGCCTTTCTGATCAAAGCAAAAGCAGAGAAGGTACGGCTTACTGTCTCAGCATACTTAAGAGAACAGGGACTGACCGGAAAAATTGACATGCGCAGAAAAGTGTTTCCCAAAGGGGTTTTACAGGCAATAGCAAGCCTCAGTCACCTGGCTGCTAACCTGAACCAGATAGCCAAAAAGCGAAACAGCTGCGATGAATTAAATGCACTGGAAAGAGCAGAAATCCAATATGCAGTCTCCCAGTTTAAGCAGTTTATAAAAGATTGTAAACAATCTTTTCAATGATCGGAAAAATAAGCATCGGAAAATCTTTCAAGGCAATCATTAATTATTGCCTTAACGACAAGATTCAAAAGCAAAGCCAGGAGCTGGTGATGCAGAATAGAGCCGAGGTTTTATTGTACAACAAATGTTTTGGAAACCAGAATGAGCTGGTAGAGCAATTTAAGGATGTCAACCATTTAAATCCAAAGCTTTCAAAACCTGTTTTCCATATTGCGCTAAGCCTTGCTCCTGAAGATCATTTAAGAAAAGACAAGCTCATGGAAATGTGTGAGCAGTGCGCCAAAGAAATGGGTTTTGAAAATAACCAGTACATAGCTGTTTATCACCGTGACACCAATCACCAGCATCTTCACATCATAGCTAACAGAATTGGCTTTGATAAGCGTACAGTAAGTGACAGCAACAGCTACCAAAAGATTTCAAGCTATTGCCGGAAGATGGAGCTGAAGTACCAGCTCAAACAGGTACTCAGTCCACGTAGATATTTATCGCAGCAGCAGCGAAACATTCCAAGGCACGACCAGCGAAAAGAGCGGATGCAGCAGGATATTCAACAGGTGTTAATTAAGTCTGGTAACTATCAGCAGTTTGAACAACGGATGAAAGAAAAAGGATATCTTATAAAAGGCAGGGGAATTTTATTTACCGATGAAAAAAAAGTAAAAGTAAAGGGAAGTGAAGTCGGGTACCCTTTGCAAAAGATTGAAAAGATACTGGACTTACAACAACAGTTACAACAGGTAAAAGAAGATAAGGCAAAACAGGAACAAAGCCAAAGGCTTCAACCAGCGAAAACGTTGCTGCAATATAAGCAGGCGATGCAGGAAGCAGAGTATCTCCGGGACAAAGAAAGCTTCTTAACTAAAACAATAGGTATACTGCTTAATCCTACAGCAGCTAATGACAGTTACATCCCTGCAGAATTACTAAAGCAACACCAGCAGCAGAAAAAGAAAATGCAGCAACGCAGGTCACAACATTTATAAAACTTGATTAAAATAGAAAAGTATGGAAGATCCGATATTGGAAATAGCATTTAGTAATGTATTGGAAGAATTAAAAGAAGTAAAGCAAGAGCAGCAAAACATAATAGCAACTTTACTTGTTCTAAATGAGAACGTGGAGAGCTTTGAACAAAGGTTATTAAATTTAAAAGTAACAGCACCTGCTACCAATATGGTTCCGGTAACAACAACACTATGCAGGGACTTGACAAAATAAACAGTACAATAGAAGCACAACCAAAAAGCATAACCAGACAATTTAGTATCTAACAACTTAAATCGTAGCCAAAAATGGCAAGACTTATGCTGCCGGATAATTTAATTGAGGTATAATAACCAGGTTTTTAATTTTCAATGCTGTCAGAATTGCTTCCTTTCCTATCTT
>JAABUT010000990.1_pt1 | contig 36377 bp, 35 predicted proteins | sample 5559281 | NCBI WGS metagenome assembly JAABUT01 (sample SAMN10711880, study PRJNA513359) | rock metagenome | isolation source: Antarctica rocks | place: Antarctica: Victoria Land, Ricker Hills nord | collected 2016-01-04 | reverse complement strand
CAGCCCGACCCGCACAGTCCCCTCGCCGGCCCAGTGCGCGACCGCGGCAGCGGCGGTCGCCGAGGTGCGCAGGCTGGTGATGCGCCGTCCGTCGATGATGCCCAACGCCGCGCCGGTCGATTCACGGAACAGGTGCACGTGATAGCGAACGTGTTGTCCGACGCGGTGGAACTCCTTGTATCCGAGCAGATCCAGGTCCGAGATCGTTCCGGCGAGGATCCGCATCCACGCCACCGGGCCGTTCACCTGCACCCGTCCGGTGACGATGTTGCCGGCCGCTTTGAGCTGTGCAGCGTCGCGGGCGGCGGCCAGGCCGAGCTCGATGGTGGACAGTGCGTCGACGTCGTCGCCGTCGATAAGGCGCATCTCCGTCACGCCGGTGGTGGACGCGCTCATTGCGGATTCCGTCCGGCATAGAACAGCGCGTCGTCCTCAGTGGTGACGTCCAGTCCGGAGGCGAGCGCCGCGTTCCGGATGGTGGCCATCTGAGCGGCACTCACCCGCATGTGCGGCTGCCGGATCGGGCCGCCGTTGTAACCCAGCAACCAGCCCTGGTACTTCCAGTGCATCCGCGGCACGAGGCCGCTGTTCGCGACAAGCGGCGTGCAGACCGCGGAGTTGGCGCGACGCGCCGGAGCGACCTGCCAGTACAGCTCCATCCCCTTGTCCCAGGTGGCCTTGTCGGAAAGCAACTCGAAGATCTGCGGCACCACTGGGCCCATCAGCTCGTAGTTCGACGTGCCCATGAACTGCATGGCGTAGTTGGCGATCCACGCGGGCGCATTGAACTCGAGCGGATCGGTTACCACCACTTCGCCGGTGAAGCGCTCGAAGACGGCCGCGATACCGCCCACGCCCGGGCCGCCGACCTCGTTCTTGATCGCGACGATCTGCGGGATCGAGTCGACCATCTGCTCCAGCAGTGCGATTGAGAAACCGGCCGCGTGCAGGCGTCCGAAATTCCACTGGTCCATCGCGAAGACGATCATGCCGAGCCGGCAGGCGTCCGCGACGGCCTTGGTGAACCCGAGGACGTCATCGGTGCTCGGCGGGTTGAAGTACAGCGGATAGGACGGCATGACCAGGTCGACGCCGACACGGGCGCCGTACTCGGCAGAGGCGATCGTGGCCGCGAGTGTCGGCTGCGAGGCCTGCAGCACGGTGATCAACTCGTCGCGTGCCTCGTCCACCACGATCTCGGTGAAGCGTTGCATTTCTTCCGACGTGGTCCCGCATTCGGAGACGATCAGCACCCCGGACATGCCGTGCGCCTTCTCCTGGGCCACGTCGTGCCGGATCGCGGTCTCGTTGAGCCCCGACAGGTCGGCGCTGAACGTGGGGCTGACGCAGCCACAGCAGCCGCGCAGGGAGGCCAGCGCCCATTCGCGGGCATCGCCCATCTCGTACTTGATCATGGACAGTCCTTTGTCAGCTTTCGATGTCGGGGGAGATCGCGGACGGGTCGGGCCCGAACGGGGTCTCCAGTCCCTTGCCCACCTCGAGTGAGGTGGACCAGGTCAGTGCTTCGAGGGCGAGGGCGTCCAACCGAATGGCCCGGTCCTGACCCAGCGAGCGGATCTCGAGCCGCTCGCCATTGCGGGTCGATATCTTCCGCACCACGACTGCGGCGAACTCGTTGGCCACGACTACCGTCTCGCCGGTCTCCTCGCCCTCGTCCGGATCCGCCGTCACAGCAGGATCCGCAACTGCGGAAAATCGATGACGCTCTGGTCGAGCACGACCCAGCGACTGTGCAGGACGAGACTTCCGATGCGGCGTCCGATCGTGTCGGTGCGCTCGCCGGTGACGAACTTTGGTGCGTCGGACTGTCGGGTGCCGACCAGCATCACGTTCGAGCGCGCGACGTACATGTCTTCTTCATCGGTCAGCAGGACGCGGACGTTGGTGACGAAGTGTCGGAAGCGCACAGGTGGGTTCTCGCCCCACGACATCTCGTAGATGTCCTCGTCGAAGCGGCGGAACCACTGCGTGGTCATCGACCACCTGGACTCGTCGATGAGCAGGCTGCGGTCGTCGTAGTGCGGCTTGAACGGGCTGTCCGGGGTGATTGGCGTCGGCACCTGGTAGGTGAACTGCTCGTCGACGATCTCCACCCACGCGTTGAACCTTCGGTCGTCGAGCAGGCTCGCCTCGTAGGCCAGGAACAGCGACACCTCGGCCTGCACAGCCGGGTCCGCGAAGCGGGGTGGTGCGGCCACGTCCCGTCGCCCGGCGAATCCGGTGGTCATCGCGCGGTCGCCGTGATCGGCTCGAGCGCCATGAGTTCGTTCCACCGGCCGTGGAAGGCGCGCAGGGTGCGCTCGGTACGGTCGCCGTCAACCACGTCGCCCGGCCAGCCCAGTTCGTCCGGCGCGGCCTTGTGGTTGCGGCCGCCCTCGAGCGTCACCGGCAGCGTGCGCGAGATGTCACCGACACTGGCCTCGGAGATACCGACGAAATTTTCGGTGTCATCGATCTCGAACAAGCCGGACGGGCCGTTGGTGCGCAGATAGGCGCGTTGGGACAGCTGGCGCCACTGCGGGTCGACGCCCTTGGGTGCGAAGTAGAACCAGAGCTGCTCACTGGTGGTCGCGTCGATGGGGTAACGGATGGTGATGCGGATGTATCGGGCGTGCAGGTCTGGTCCATCGACGTTCGTCTTGAAGTTCTCGATGAACGACATGTTCGGGAAGATCGATCCGTGCCCGACGGACATGCACGACATCAACTCGCGCTGACCCGGGCTTAGGTTGGCGTCGATCCGTGGCCACATGTCCTGCGGGTAACCGAAATAGTGCGTTCCGTCAACGACCAGCGGTAACCGCTGAACGCGCATCGTGTGGCCATAGCCGGCATCGACCGTGCGCCCGGTGAACTTCGGCAGGACCTCGTCAGCCAGCTTGACCAGATCTGGCTGAGTGGCAAATAGGCCGAGCTCGAAGGCTGAGGCGTGAGTGATCGTGGTGTGGTACCCGTCGCCAGAGAGGTTCTCGCCCTCTGTCTTCCAGTTGGCCTTGACGATGTTGCGCACGGGTGTACCGATCGCCTCGACACCCTCGTCGAATTTGCCGAAGATGCTCTCTAGGTACCACGCGATGTCACCGAGATACTCCTGCAGGGACGGTGCCTCGGCGTCCCACGCGGCGAAGATCAAGCCGAAGACGCTGTCGACATGCGCTGGGGTGAACAGCGAGAACTTGCTCTTGTCGATGCCGCCCTTACCGAAGACGTCGGGCTGGTAGGTGACGCCGCGCAACTGACCGGTGTTTGCGTAGGTCCAGCCGTGATAGCTGCACCGGAAGTGTGAGGCATTGCCGCTGTCGGCCCGACACAGCGGGACGCCGCGGTGTCGGCAGGTGTTGAGATGCACGCGCACGTCGCCGTTCTCGTCACGGACGACGATGACCGGGTCTCGACCCATCTTGCGCAGCACGTAATCCCCGGGCTCGGGGATCTCACTCTCGTGGGCGAGGTACTGCCAGCAGCGTGCGAAGATACGCTGCATTTCTTGCTCGAAGACCTGCTGATCTCCCCATGCGCGGCGAAGCACCGTGAAAGGGGTGGAGTCCACCGAGGTCATGGCGCCTTCCTCCTGCATCTATTCAAGCGTGCCTGCCCTATCTTTGTCCCTTGTCATACAGATGGCAAGAGATGCGACAAGGCATCCTCTGCGCCCCTAGCTGATGGTCTACTCCGGCCGATGGTGGTATGTATGATCAATGCATCTAAACGTCGGCGCGGAGCACGGCCGGCTTTCCTGGCCGGTGCCCGACGAGCTGGACCCGGCCCGTCGCGCCGTATATGACGCGATCGTCGGGGGACCACGCGCTGACGCGCGGCCCGCGTTCCGCCTCACGGACCCCGCCGGGCGACTCGAGGGGCCGTTCAACGCGATGCTGATCAACCCTGCGTTGGGCGACGCGCTTCAGCGCCTCGGTGCCGCGATCCGCTATCGCACTGCGCTGCCCGATCGCTGCCGGGAGATCGCCATCCTGACTGTCGCGGTCGAACGTGCCAGCGACTTCGAGTGGTATGCGCACCAGCGGGTGGGCCGACGGCTCGGCCTGACCGAAGGCGAACTGGCTGCGCTTCGGGCCGGTGTCGACCACGTCGGCTTCTCTGCCATGGAGCGCCTCGTGCGGCGCGCGATTCTGGCGCTGTGCCGCGAGCGCGACCTCGACGACAACCTGTACGCCGCGGTCGAGGACGCGATCGGCCGTGAGCAACTGGACGAAGTGGTGACCCTCGTCGGCTATTACGACCTACTCGCCCTGTCGCTCCAGGTGTGGCGAACACCGCTGCCCGAGGGAGAACTGGCCGGTCACGCCACAGAACCGGGGAGCACCGATGGCGCCTCCTGAGCCGCAGGCAAGCGTGGAGCCGGCCGTCCTGCCGCGGTTGGGCAACGGCTCGCTCACTGATCGCACCACCAACACATTGCTCGAGGCGATACTCGCCCGGAAGTTCCCGAACAACCGCCTGCCGGCCGAGCCGGAGCTCGCCGAGCAGCTCGCCGTCAGTCGCACCACGATCCGGGCTGCCCTGCAATCCCTCGAACGCCTCGGCGTACTCAGCCGAGCGCCCGGCCGCGGCACCATCGTGCGTGCCCACGTCGGCCGCGAGAGCATCGTGCTGCAGCGCTTGATCGGCTTCAAGGGTTTGTTGCTCGAACGCCACAAGAACGTCGAGGTCAAGCAGCGCTACTGGGTGCACGAAGGCGCCAGTCCGGAGGCCAACCAGATTCTCGGTGTGCCGCTGGACTCGGTCATGGTCGTCAGCGCGAAGACGTTCCTCGCCGACAGTCACCCCGCGATCTACATCGCCGACCAGATCCCGCTGGCCTATTGCCCGCAGTCGCTGCAGGAGTCGCTACTCGGCGGCGCGGACGTGCCGTTGCAGGACTCGATCTTCGAGTTCAGCCGGTCCTGGCACGGTCGCGAGATCGACCACACTGTGGTGGAGATGATTCCGTCCGTGGCACCGGCCGTGGGGACCACCTTGCGCATCCCCGCCGGCCGGCCGTACATGCAATTGATGGAGAGCCACTACACCGCGATCGGCGAGCCCGTTGCGCTCAGCTCGGTGCACGTCGACGACGCCTACGTGCGCTTCCAGGTCGTGCGGCACACCTGACCCTCGCTAGTGGCTGCACCGACGCAGCCGGACAGCTAGGCCGGCAACCAGCATGGCCGGAACGGCCCAGGTCAGCACCACGCGGGTCGAACGCGGCAGGAGGGTCCATACGCCCAGCGTCCCGGCGTCCATCGTCGGGCTGAACTCGGAAACTGCAGGTGGGGCACCAATCGTTAGCTGCTCGGCAGGTCCCGCCTCGGCGGGAGCGGCAAGCATGGCGGCGAGATTGCCAGCGAACTGGTCGAGCAGTCGTGCGCTGACCTCGCCGATGATGCTCCGGCGGACTGCCCCGGCTTGCCCGACAGCTCGAGCTCGGTGCAGACAGCGACGTGCGTCTCGGCCACGTGCTCAGACAGCTCGGCCATCACCCGTGCGGACGCGCCGCCTGAACCACGAGTCTCCTTCCCCGAAGCGAGGATGACGGCTCGGTGCGCGATGTCGTCCTGCTCAGCAATCGTCGCCTCGCCGCGGTAGGTGAGTTGGATCGGGCCGACCTTGACCTTGACGCGCCCACGGAAGGTGTCCCCGTCGCGGCCGTCCAATGCAGCTCCGGGGAGGCACGGCGCGATGCGCTCGACGTCGAGAAACACTCGCCATGCCTCCTCGATCGGGACGGGAATCCTGATCTGGTTCTGTACCAACACGCGCGGGCTAGCGAATCTGCTGCGGGGTGAGGGTCTTCACGTTCTGCTGGTCGATGAAGATGTCCGGAACGGTGACGCGGTGCTTGGCTGGCTTCTTGCCCTTCGCGTAGGCGACGGCTGTCCGCATGGCGATCTGTCCCCAGGTGTAGCCACGCTCGGACAGCGTCAGGTCATAGGTTCCAGCCTTGAGCGCGGCGAGCGCAGCCGGGCTGCCGTCCCAGCCGGCGATGTACAGCTTTGTCAGGTCGAGTCGCGCGGTCTGGGCTGCCTTGATGACGCCCATTGAGATGTCGTCATCACTGGACAGGATCGCCTTCACGCCCTTGTGCGACGCGAGCCCCGTGGTCGCTAGGTCCAACGCGTTGGCGGTCGACAGATCGTTGTCAACCAGCGTGGCGACCACGTGGACATTCGGGTTCTTGTCCAGGATCTGCTTCCAACCCAGCTTCTGTAGCTGAACGAAGGCGATCTGCGGCGGTCCGGTGACCAGCATCAGGTCGCCCGCGCCACCCATCGCGTCGACTACCTTCTGCATTGTCCGGGCGGCCTGGTCGACCAGGTCGGGGCCGACGTAGGCGTCTTCGTCCTTGTCGGCGACCTTGTTCGCGACCGAGATCACCGGAACGTTGGCGCTGCGGGCCTTTGCGTAGGACGGCACGAGTGCGGACGCGTCGACGGGCGATGCCAGCACGACGCTCTTGCCTTTCGTGACGAAGGTGTTGATCTGGTTGCTCTGGGTCTCAGCGCTGTTGTTCCCGTACGCGAATTCGACCGACGCACCCAGCTTCTTGGCCTCGTCCACCATGCCCTGCTTCATCTGGATGTACAGCGGGATGACGTCGCTGTAGAAGCTCACCCCGACGGTGATCTTTTTCTTGCCACCTCCCGAGCCGCTCCCGCGGCCACACCCAGTCATCGCCAACGCGGCTGCGACAAGTATGACCAGCAGTAGATGCGTGTTCCTGCGCATTTCGTCTCCTATTGGATTAGGTATGACAATCTAATTTGCGACTCATGTCAGCCCGGTGCCCGGCGTGCGTGGGGCTTGGGCTCAGCGCCGGCGGCGGAAGACCTCCGAACAGGCAGCGAGCACGAACACTCCACCGACCGCCACCTGTTGCAGCGAGTAGTCGATGCCCAACACGTTCAACCCGTTCTGAACGACAGCGATCAAGAGCACGCCGAGGAAGGCGCGCAGCATAGAGCCGGTCCCGCCGAGGATGCTGCAGCCGCCGAGGATGACGGCTGCGGTTGCATACAGGGTCAGACTCGCGCCGACGCTGGGCTGGCCGGCCTGCACGCGCGCGGTCAGCAATACACCGGCGAGTCCGCCGCAGAAGCCGGCGATGACGAAGTTGGCCAGCCGGATGCGGGCGACAGCCAAGCCGGCGAGAAACGCGGCCTCGCGGTTGCCACCGCTGGCAAAGACGCGGATACCGAAGTTCGTCGCGTGCAGCAGGATGCCGGCGAGCACGAACAACCCGAGCATAAACCAGACGAGTGTCTGGATCCCGAGGAAGTTGGTAGTCGCGAGTGCGGCAAACCCGCTGGGGAGGCCGGAGATCGTGCTGCCGTTGGTGAAGTACAGGGCCAGGCCACCCGCGACCGTTCCGGTGCCGAGCGTCGCCACAAAGGCCGGCACGTTCAGTACCGCGGCCAGCAATCCGTTCACCAGGCCCACCACCACGCCGCACGCCAGCCCAACCAGAACACCGAGCGGCCAGTTTCCGGAGTGCGAAATAGTGAGGGCCGTGACGATGCCGGACAGCGCAACGTTGTAACCGATGGACAGGTCAAGGTCGCCGCCGATGATGACGAAGGTCGCGCCCACCGCCACGATCCCCAACACGGCGCCCTGCAACAACACCTGACCGAGGTTGCGTGAGGTGAGGAAGTATGGCGAGGCGATCGTGAGTGCGATCATCAACGCGACTATCAGCCCCGGAACGAACAACGCGTCGAGCGCGAGCGTCGGACGCCGCAGACGCCGGCCGTTCGGCTTGGCCGCGATGGGTTCAGGCACCGGCGTTTCCTTCCTCAACATGTGCGTCCCGGTCATGCAGGCACCTCCGAGTGGCGCCCGGAGTCTCGGGTGCGGGCATCGGTGGTCATGGCCTCGGTAAGAGCTGCGCGCGAGGGTCGGTGTTCTCCGAAGTTGTCGAACACCGTGGAGACCTCACCCGCATGCAGCACATAGATGCGGTGCGCGATCGCGCGCACCTCGTCCAGGTCGGTACTGCTGAACAGCACTTGCCCGCCGTTGGCCGCGAAGGCGAGCAAGTGCTTGTGGATCTCGTGTCGGGCAGCGATGTCGACCCCCTGGGACGGCTCCTGTACGACAAGCGTCGAGACGTTGGCCAGGTGCCACCGGCCGAGCAGCACCTTCTGCTGATTGCCGCCGGACAGGCGATTGACGATCTGGTCCACCGACTGGCACCGGATGTCGAAACGCTGCTTGGCCTCCTGGGCTGCGCTGGTCAGCGCAGACCGGTTGCTGAACCCGCCGCGGGAGAAGTTGCCGAGCGACGCGAGGCCCATATTCGTGGCGATCGACTGCTGCAGCATCAGCCCGGACCGCTTGCGGTCCTCGGGAGCGAAGCCGATGCCGACACGGCGTGCGTGCTGCGGGGAGGGGATACCGACTGGGCGCCCAGACACCCGGATGTTGGCCCGCTTGTCCGGCCGGGATCCCGATACAGCGCCGAGCAGATCCGGCACGCCCGAACCGATCAGGCCGACCACCGCGACGAGTTCCCGAGCGCCGATGTGCAGCGTGACCGGTTCCGCCTCGCCGCGCAGGCGCAGGCCGTCGATCTCCACAACTGGAGCGCCAGCGGCGTGCGCCGGCCCATCGAGTTCGGCGACCGCCGCACCGACGATGAGTTCGGAGAGCGTGCGCGTGTTCAGCTCCGCCTGCGGCCGCGTGCCGACGTTGCGGCCGTCGCGCAAGATCGACGCGCGGTCGGCCACCCGACAGACCTCGCCCAGCCGGTGGGTGATCAGGATGATGCCCGTCCCGCGATCGCGCAGCGAGCTGATGACGTCGAGCAGTCGGTCGGTCTCGCGGGGTTCGAGCGAGGCGGTCGGCTCGTCCAGCAGCAAGAACCTCGGCTTCTCCAGTAGGGCGCGGGCGATTTCGATGAGCTTGCGCTCGGCGGCGTCCAGCCCGGCCACCCGGCGGCGCGGGTCGACGCTTGTCCCGAGCGAGCGCAGCAGATCGCCTGCGATTCGGTCCATTCCTGGGCGGCTGACAATGCCGGCGTGTGACGGCGCGCGTACCGAGACACCGCACACGTTCTCGGCGACCGACATTTCCGGGAACAGGTGGTAGTCCTGATGCACCACGCCGATGCCGGCTATCTGGGCATCGCGTGGATTGCTGAAGCTTTGCATCTCGCCGTCGAGGCGTAGCTCGCCAGCGTCCGGGACAAGCACGCCGGTAAGCACCCGTACGAGCGTGCTCTTGCCCGCGCCGTTCTCGCCCAGGAGCGCGTGGATCTCGCCGGTCTGCACCTCGAATGCGACGTCTTTCAGCGCTGCCACGCCGCCGTAGCGTTGGCTCACCCCTGTCGCCGTGAGCCGCCCGACGGGCTCCTGGTCACTGGTCATGCAGGCCTGCCTCGTGGATCAGTTCCCAGACGTGGCCAGGAGACAGCGGGGTCTCCAGCAGATGACCCGCGATCTCCGGCACGGCCGCAGCCACGGCGTTGCCGATTGCGGCCGGCGCCGGGATGGTGCCACCCTCACCGACCCCTTTCATTCCGCCCGGGATGTGCGCGGCGGGGTGCTCGCTGTGCTCGATCTCGATTGGCGGGACATCGCCGGACAGTGGTACGAGGTAGTCGAGGAATGTCGTCGTCGTGGGTTGGGCGCCGTCACCGTAGGTGACCTTCTCGTACAGTCCGATGCCGATGCCCTGAGCGATGCCGCCGCAGACCTGGCCGTCCACGATCATCGGGTTCACCAGCACGCCCGAGTCGTGGGCCACCCAGTAACCCTCGAGACTCACCTTGCCGGTGTCGAGGTCGACTGCCACCGCGACGGCGTGGCTCGCGTAGGAATAGCTGATGTCGCTCGGGTCGTGGATGTCCTTTGCCTCCAGGCCGGGAAGCTCATCGTCAGGTAGGTCCCAGGCCAGCCAAGCCGTGGCGGCGACGTCGGTGAAGCTGCGCCCGATGCTGGGCACGCCGCGCACGCTGAACCTTCCGTCCTTGAGGACGATGTCAATGGGGTCGGCCTCCAGCTGATGCGCCGCGATGCGCCGCATCTTGTCCGCCACCGAAGTCGCTGCCCGCGCGACGGCGCCGCCGCCGACCGTCATCGAACGGCTGGCGATTGAGCCCGCCGCAGAGTACGGCGCCACGGAGGTGTCGCCCAGGACGACGCGGACGTTCTCCATCGGGACACCCAGTCGATCCGCCGCCAGCTGCGACAGCGACGTCTCGATGCCTTGCCCCATCGACGAGACGCCTGACGTGACGACCACGGTGCCGTCCGGGTCGACTCGGACGACACCGGTCTCGAAGCCACCCAGATGAAAACCGACGAGCTGCTGCACCTTGCTCGGGCCCATTCCGGTGAACTCGACGTGACTGGCGTACCCCACGGCCCGGCGGACCCGCTCCTCGTCGAGGCGCGGCTCGTAGGACTTGAGCACCATGTCCCGCACGGTGTTCAGCGCCGCGGGGTAGTCGCCGGAGTCGTAGTTCTGGAATGTCGGCGTCATTGCAGGCAGCTCGTCTTCGCGGTACATGTTCTGCAGGCGGAGCTCGACCGGATCGCGGCCGAGTTCGCGGGCCGCCTCGTCGACCAGGCGCTCCCGCACCCAGGCCGCTTCCTGCATGCCGAAACCGCGGTACGCACCGGTCGGCGTGGTGTTGGTGAGTACCCCGTTGATCTCGGATCCGGCGTGCGGGAAACGGTACGGGCCGGGCAGCATCGTGGCGGAGATCCGAAACGGACCAGCGCCGACGTTGGACGGGTGAGCGCCGAGGTTGCCGATGACCGTGCTGCGGATCGCTAGGAAATTGCCGTCCGCGTCCAGGGCGATGGCTGCGTAGTGGACCGCGTCCCGGCCGTGGAACGTCGCGGTGAAGTGCTCGGCGCGATCCTCGATCCACTTCACCGGACGGCCGGATCTGATCGCGGCCAGGCACACCAGCACCTCGTCGGCATAAGCATGTTCCTTGGAGCCGAAACCGCCACCGACGTCCGGCGCTACGACGCGCACCTGGTCTGCGTTCAGTCGCAGCGTGTGCGCGAGATGATCACGGACGTGGTGCGGAGTTTGGGTGGAGGACCACACCGTCAGTTCCTGCGTGCCGGCGTCCCAGCGGGCGACGATCCCGCGGGTCTCCATCGGGTTGGGGGCAACCCGCGAGATGACCATGCGCCGCTCGACCACGTGCGCGGCGGCGGCGAACGCCGCATCCAATACGTCGGCCGCGTCCCCTGCGCTCGAGGTCAGCGCAAGGTTCGTGCCCCACGCCTCGTGCAGCAGCGGCGCTTCGGGCAGCAGCGCCTGCTCGGCGTCGGACACGGTTGGCAGCTGGTCGTAGTCGATGAGGATGGTCTCGGCCGCATCCTCCGCGTCGGCCCGGCTGCCAGCGAGCACAACACCCAGCGGCTGACCCACGTAGCGCACCCTTGGGTCGCCGAGCGGGATCGCGGTCTGCTTCTGGTCCGGTGTCAACCACACGCAAGGCAGCGAGCGCGTTGCGGCCGTGATCTCGTCGGGCCCGAGCACGAGCACTGCTGTGCAGTCGCTCGTGTCGAACGCGGTGAGCTCTCCGTGCGCCACCGAACTGCGCACGATCGTGGCGTTCACCATCCCGGGAAGTTCGATGTCATCGACGAACCGGGCCTCACCGCGAAGCAGCTTGGGATCGTTCGTGCGCTTGACGCGGGCCCCGACGAGAGACGCGGGGCGTGCGGTGCCGATGGCCGTCATCGGCCGGCCCTGGACTCGTCGCACCAGCGGCGGACGGCCGTGCGAATGTTCTGGTAGCCGGTGCAGCGACATACATGCCCGCCAAGCAGGTCGTCGAGCCGTTCCTCAACGTCACCGTCGCTACGCGCCGTCGCCTCGACCGAGCAGATAATGCCCGCAGTGCAGAACCCACACTGCAGACCGTGCTCAGCCCACATCGCCTCCTGCAGTGGGCTGAGGCCGGCCGCTGTGCCGAGCCCCTCAACGGTCGTAATCTCGCAGCCCTCGGTTTGGACGGCGAGCATCAGACAGGAGCGCGTGGCGAGCCCGTCGACGATGACGGTGCAGGCACCGCATGCGCCGTGCTCGCACCCGACGTGCGTCCCCGTGAGCTGAAGGTCGTGGCGCAAGAAGTCCGACAGCAGCGTGCGCACCTCCGTGCGGGCGGTGCGCTCGACGCCATTGACCCGCACCGAGACGTCGCGCAGGGTGCCGCCTTCGGTTGTCTGCGTGCCGGCGTCGGTCATGCGACGGCCCGCGTAGCCGCGCCGATGCGATCGGTGAGCGTGCGGCGCAGCAGCGTCGCCAGAACGTGGCGGCGGTATTCGGCGCTCCCGGCATCATCCGAGCGCGGATCGCACTCGGCCGCGGCCAGCGTCGCGAGTTCGGCCACGAGCGCGGCGTCCAATGGCTGGCCGGCGGCCGCCTGCTCGACGCCAATCAGGCGCAGCGGTCGGTCGCTGACACCGGTGACGGCGACCCGCATGCCGGCCAGCAGGTCGCCGTCCCACTCCACCCCGACGGTGAGCGCCACAATCGGGAAGTCGCCGTGCCGCCGGGCCATCTCGGTGAAGTGGAACTGCCAACCGGCGGCGACGGGGAAGTGGACGCCGGTCACCAGTTCGTTCGGCTCGCGCGTCGTAGTGAACACGGTGACGAAGAAATCCGACCAGCCAACCGTGCGCACCCCCGACGATGAGGTCAACTCGACCGTCCCTTCCATGCAGGCCAGCACTCCGGGTAGCTCAGAGGACGGATCGGCGTGGGCGATGTTGCCCCCGACAGTCGTGCGGTTGCGGATCTGCGGATGCCCGATGTGGCTGATCGCCTCGGTGAGCGCTGGGGCGGTTGCCCGGGCCTGGGCATCGCGTTCAAGCACGCCAGCGCGGACGAGAGTTCCCAAGCGCACCCCGTCCGGCGAGACTGCCAGTCCGCCCAGGTTCGCAAGCCGGTTAATGTCGAGCACGACCGCCGGCCGCGCCAGGCGCATATTGAGCAGCGGCACCAGGCTCTGGCCACCCGCCAGTATCGAGGCGTCGTCGCCGTGCTCGGCGAGCTCCGCCACGGTTTCGGCGACGCTGGACGGGCAGACGTACTGGAATGCGCCTGGCTTCACTGCTTGACCTCCTCTTGCCGGCCAGATGGGGTCGCAGGCAAGTGGCCACTACCTTGTCTCTTGTATGACAGAACTGTCAAGACTTGTGGCGTGATCGTGCCGTCCAACTCGGCGAGTGCCGCCTGCGCGTCCGACGGAGCGGCCACCGAATCCCGTTTCAGCCAGGCACGCCTGGCATCCCGGTCGGTTGTAGCATCCGATTTGTGTTGGACGTGCGCCGGCTACAGGTGTTGTGCGAGGTGGCCTCTCGCGGGTCGCTATCGGCCGCCGCGGAGGCGCTGTCCTACACCACATCGGCTGTGTCACAGCAGATCGCGGCCCTCGAGCGGGAGGCCGGTGTGACGCTCGTCGAGCGTCGTGCACGCGGTGTCGTGCTCACCGAAGCGGGCACCGTTCTCGTCGCACACGCGAAGCTGGTCATCGCCGAGCTCGCAGCCGCGGAGGCCGCAGTCGGCGAACTCGCCGCCCTGCGGATGGGCCACCTGCGACTCGCGTCGTTCGCCACGGCCGCCGGGACCATCGTTCCCCGCGCCGTCGACATCTTCCACACCCGTCACCCGCACCTGAACGTGCGTGTGGAGCAGGCGACGTCGGTCGACGGCGTCGCCCGGTTGCGGCAGGGCCGCCTGGACCTGGTGCTCACCGTGGACCAGCAGGGCGCCGCGGACCTCGAGATCGTCGAACTGTTCAACGACCCGTTCCGCGTCGCCCTGTACCGCCACCATCCACTCGTCGACGCACCAGAGCTGCGCCTGGCCGACCTGGCCGGCGACAGCTGGATCGACGTCCCGCGGCAGACACCTGGCGGCGACGTTCTGCCGACCGCCTTCGCGCAACTAGGTGTGCAGCACCGAGTCGTCTACGAGAGCGATGACTACACCGCGATCCACGAGCTCGTCGGCGCGGGCCTGGGTGTCGCGTTGCTACCTGATCTCGCGCTGTTTCCGGCCAACGACGAGGTCGTGCTGCGCCCGCTCGGGCCGCAGGCGCCGTCCAGGCGCATCCAGGCCGCGACCCGCCGTCAGTCGCTGCGTTCGCCCGCAGCCTCGGCGATGCTGCACGTCCTGCAGGGTCTCGAACCGCGCCGCCGGACGCCGGGGTCGGGCACTCAGATCGCGGCGAGCGGGGCCCCGAGCCGGTACCCTGCCGAGTAACTCGGGTCCACCATCGCCGGCCGGTCGGCGCGGAACGCCTCGATCGGAAATCCCGTGGTCCCCTCGGTGGCGAGCTCGACGAGAATGCGGCCGAGCAGCGCCGCGAACTTCGCCGCATGCCCCGCCCCGATGCAGACCGCGATGTCCGGGTGCCCGGGCAACAGGTCGAGCACGAAGTCCCGGTCCGGCGGCATGTCGTACAGGCAGCAACGCGTGTAGAGCTCAGGACCGCCGTAACCGGGCAGGATCTCCTCCACGAACTCCGCCACCCGGCGCACCCGTTCCCGGTCGGGTTCCCAGCTGGACTCGTCCAGCGTCACCGAGGGCCCGCAGAGTTCCTTCGCCGCCTTCGTCGCCACCTCCCCGTGGACGGGGAACCCGTAGAACTCCTCCTCGCCGTGCCAAATCCAGATGGGGAACCGGTCCGGTGCGAAATCACGCAGTTTCGTCGTCGCGAAGTAGGTGACCTGCTCCTTCGTGAGCCGGATCGGCCAGCTGATGCCCAGCTGCTCCTCGAGCAACCGTGGCGTCCACGCCCCGGCGCACAGCACGAGCTTGTCGACCTCGAAGTCGCCGGCGGTCGTGCTCAACCGCAGCCCGTCGCCGGTGTCGACGATGGCGGTGACCGCGGCGTGCGGCAGCACCGTCGCACCGTTGCCGCGCGCGAGTGCGAGGTGCGCCGCCACGGCCTTGCGGATGTCGAGGATTCCGCCGTCGGGCTGGAAGATCGCCTCGTGCTCGCCGGCCAGGCGGAACTGGGGCCAGCGGCGCATGATCTCGTGCGAGTCGAAGCGCTCGTAGGCGATGTCCTGGGCTCCCATCGCCTGCTCGTAGCCGTCCAGGATGCCTGCGCCCTCGGTGCCCGGCTGGGCGAGGTTGATCATGCCGGTGCGGTGGACGAGCGGGATCCCGGATTCGCGCTCGATCACGTCCCACGCGGCGTAGGCGGCGCGGGTAAGTGCGGTGTAGTGCGACGCGTGGTAGCCCAACCGGATGATCCGGGAGTGGTCTTCCGACGCGCCGCGGTCGTGCCCCAGCGTCCACTGCTCCAGGCACAGTACGTCGTCGCCGGCGATCCGACTGAACCAGTAGGCGGCGGCGCTGCCGATGCCGCCGGCACCGATAACGGCGTAGCGGAACCGTTGCGTCACAAGTGCGCCGCGAAGGACAGGTTTTCCTTCAGCAGCCTGGTATCGCTACCGAGATAGGCGTGCTTGCTCATGTCCGCGGAGAACCGGCTCGCGACCGGACTGCGCCCCATCGCTTCGGCCATGGCCCGGATGTGGTGCGGCGCGGCCCCGCAGCACAGGCCGAGGTAGCGCACCCCCAGATCCAGCGCGTCCCGGGTGAAGGCGGCGATGTCGTAGCGGGTGCAGGTGTGCGGATCGAGCGCGAGGGGGAACGGACGGCCGTCCGGAAGTTCCGACGCGTGTGGGTCGGTCAGCGACTGGAAGGTGGGTTCCTGCTCATGGGTGCGGTAGGGGACCGGCAACGCCGCGACGGGGATGTCGATCGCCTCGACGATCGCGCCGAGCAACGGCAACATGGTCTGCGGCCCACGGATGCAGTTGAGGCCGACGACCGTGGCGCCGGCATCTGCCAGCCGACGGCATGCCTCCTCCGGTGTCCACCCTTCGCGGGTTTCGACCTCCTGATGGATCGCCAGCGTGATGACGGAGGACAGCCCCGCTTCGCGGATGACCTCCAGCGCCAGCAACGCCTCGCCGGCGAACTGGAAGGTCTCGGCGACCACGAAGTCCACGCCGGCTTCCGCCGCCCAGCCGACCTGCTCCTCGAACATGGGGCGCACGCGACGTTCATCGAGTGCGCGGTTGTTGACGAAGACGTTCGTGTTGCACACGTCGCCGGCCAGCAGCGTGCCCGTCTCACGTGCGACGCCTGCGGCGATGGCCAGCGCCTGACGGTTCATCGAGGCGAGGTCGGCCTCCCTGCCGATCAACAGCAGCTTCTCGCGGTGCGCGTAGTAAGTGAACGCCTCGACGACGTCCGAGCCCGCCCGGACGAACTCGCGATGCAGCCCGGCGACGACGTCCGGATGCTCGAGCACGACCTCGGGCACGTACGCGCCGGCTTGCAGGTAACCGCGCCGCTCCAGCTCGAAAAGGTATCCCTCGGCGCACAGGACCGGCCCGGCTTCGAGGCGGTTCAGCAGTGAATCGGTCATGCAACCCAGTGTGGCCACAGTTGGACGATCGAGCTCCGCGAGCTCGTGCACGCTGCCTTTAGCCGTGCTTCAGGCTCAGTCGACGGACGTAATCAAATCGCTCCTAGGGTGTCCATGACATCTGACTAGTCGGCGACTGGTCGAAGGAGAGAGCAGCTCACGTGCGTTCAGTCCTGGTGGCACCGGACAGCTTCAAGGGCACGTTCAGTGCTGGCCAGGTCGCTGCCGCGATCAGTTCGGGCATCCGCGCTTCGCAGGTGAGTGCGATCGAGTTGCCGGTGGCCGACGGCGGCGAGGGCACGCTGGCGGTGCTGGCCGACGCGCTCGGCCTGGCCGAACGCACGGCGGCATCCCGCGACGCTTGGGGAGCGGAGATCACCGCCGGGTACGGGCTGGCTGCCGACGCGACCGCGGTGATCGAGCTCGCCCGCACCAGTGGATTCGCCTCGACGCACGACCGGGCGCGCGATCCGATGACCGCCAGCACGTACGGCGTCGGCATGCTGGTGATCGACGCGGTACGCGCCGGCGCGCGGCACATCGTCGTCGCGGCAGGCGGCTCGGCCAGCACCGACGGAGGCGCCGGGGCGCTGGCGGCCATCAGCGACGGCGGTGGGCTCGCCGGCGCGCACCTCCGCGTGCTCACCGACGTGACGAACCCGTTCCTCGACGCAGCGACGATCTTCGCCCCGCAGAAGGGTGCCGACGCCCAGCAGGTGGCGCAGCTGACCGATCGGCTGCAACGCCTCGCGCGAGCCTGGCCGCGCGATCCGCGGAAGGTGGCGGGCAGCGGCGCCGCGGGCGGCTTCGCCGGCGGCATGTGGGCGGCCCTCGGCGCCGATCTCGTGCCTGGGGCAGCCTTCGTCCTCGACGCCCTCGACATCGACGGGTTGCTGCGCAGCGTGGACGCTGTGGTCGTCGGTGAAGGCCGGCTCGACTCGCAGAGCCAGCACGGCAAGATCGTCTCGGCCGTCGTCGACCGGGCCCGTGCCGTGCCCGTCTACGCGGTGGTGGGCTCGCGGGCCGGTGAGCTGGGCTCGCTGGCCGACCGGTTCGCCGCGATCCACGTCGCCGGCGACGAACTCGAGATGCGCGCGGCCGGAGCCCGGATCGGCGCTGCGGTCAGCTCTGCAGGTAGCCGCCGTCGACGTTGATGGCCTGGCCGGTGATGCTGCGCCCCTGATCGGAGGCGAGCAACGTGCACAGCGCCGCGATCTCGCCGGCCTGCACCAGCCGGCCCTGCGGGTTCAGCAGCGGGCGCAACGCATCCTCGCGCGAGCAGCCGGTCTTGGCGACGATGTTGTCGACGGTCGCAGCCGTCATCGCGGTGTCGACGTAGGACGGGCACAGGCAGTTGAAGGTGATCCCGGATGTCGGGTACTCCGCGGCGAGGGATCGGGTGAGGCCGAGCAGGGCATGCTTGGACGCGGCATAGGCGCTGACGTAGGGCATGCCGACGCGCGACGCGATCGAGCCGACCGACACCACCCGTCCCTGGCCCCGCTCGAGCATCGCCGGCAACGCCGCGCGGATCAGCCAGAGCGGGCCCTTGACGTTCACCTGCATCATCTGGTCCCACAACTCGGTGTCGGTGTCTACGAACTTGCGCGACCGCGCGATGCCCGCGTTGTTGACCAGGATGTCCAGGTGGCCGAGCCGGTTCTCGCACTCGCGTACCGCTCGCCCGCACGAGGCTTCGTCGGTGACGTTGAGGCGGAGGGCATCGAGGGCGCCGGTGCCGTCGACGCCGTCCGGCGTGGATCGCGAAGCCACCACGACGTGCGCGCCGGCAGCGCTCAGCGACTGCGCGATCGCGCGCCCGACGCCCTGGTTGCCGCCGGTCACCAACGCGACCTTGCCGGACAGGCCCTGCACCATGTCGGACGTCATCGGCCCATACTCCCGCGCGGGGGTCAGGCCACCACCGCGGCGTCGGCGCTCCGCACGCTGCGGTGCCGAGCGGCGGCAGCGCGCCCGAGGCGCCGCGCGCAACCGATGGCGAGCACGCAGCACAGGATCTGCAGGGCGAGGAAGCCCACGGGCAGGCCGAGACCGAGCAGCACGCCCGACAGGCCGGGGCCGACGGCGGTGGCCAGGGTCTGCGCGCCGCTCAGCGCGGCAAGCGTGCGACCGGTCGCCCCGGCCGGGGCCAGAGTCGCGGCCAGCGGCGTCAGCACCGGGGCGAGCATCGTCTCGCCGACGCTGAACAGCGCGTAACCGGCGATCAGCAACGTCGAGGCCGGCGCGAGGTGCCACAGCGGCGCCGCGAGCACCAGCCACACACCGATCCAGATGCCGGCGCACGCGGCGAGCAACGTCGCGGGCGCGGCCGAGCGGGTGGCGCGCACGACCGGCGCGGTGAGGGCGGCGACCAGCACCGCGTTCACCGCAACAGCCGTGCCGAGCGTGGTGGGGGCGACGTCGAGCACGCTGAGCGCGTAGGCCGGCAACCCCGAGTCGAACTGCGCGTAGCAGGCCAGGGTTAGCAGGCCGGTGACCGCGAGCAGCCACCGCACGCCCGGCGAGCGAAGCACCTCGCGGTATCCGGCGCCGGCGATCGGCTCGTCCACGGCCAGCGGTTGCCGGCCAGCCTGTCGTCCGACAGCGGCCACCAGCGCGGCGCTCGCCACGCTGCAGACGGCGGCGAAGGCATACGCCGGACGCGACCCGGTGGGGCTGGCCAGGTCGACCAGGTAGCCGCCGACGAATCCGCCGAGCGCGAGACCGAGGTTCTGCCCGATGAACTGCCACGCGAACGTGTCCCGCCTGCGCCGCGGGGGTGTGATCGCCAGGATCATCACCGAGATCGACGGCTGGACCGTGGCCAGCGCCGCGCCGTACGCGAAGGCCGAGGCCCACAGCGCCGGCGCGCTCCCCGCGTACATCAGCCCGGCGATCGCCACGACCATCCCCAGCCGCGCGCCGGTCGCGACGCGGACCGGGTGGCTGCGGTCGGCGAGACGACCGGCCAGCGGTGCAGCGAGCAGCGCGCCGAGGGCAAACGCGGAGAACGTGACAGCCGCCACCGACCCGCCGAGATGCCTGGCGTCGGCGAGATCGGCGTACAGGAAGGGCAGGACCGCGCCCCAGCCCACCGCCCCCAGGGACGCGCCGAGCAGGAGGACCGCCAGCCGGCGGTTGGACGAACGCATGGCGCAGCTCACTTTGATAGTCAAGTATTTGTAACCAAACTTCGATATCGAAGATAACCATGGTGTCCAGTGAGTTCTTCCGCGATGCGCTCGGTGGTGACGGCGTTCACCCGTCGAGCTGGTGCGCCGTAGGGTTCGGGGATGACTCGCCGCACACCGTGGGCCGAGTACGAGCGTGCCGTGCGGGTGTACACCGAGGCGGGCGCTGCCGAGACGGTGCAGCGCATCGTCACCGCCATGTCCCGGCTGTCCCGGCGCCTGGACGTCTTCTACAACGAACGCTTCGACGCGATCGAGATATCCCGCACCGAGTGGCCGGTACTGCAGGCGTTGGCGATGGAGGGCCGTAGGGGCAGCTCGCACCCCTCGCGACTCGCCGACGCTGCCGGGGTCTCGGCGTCGACCATGACCCACCGCCTGGACCGGATGGTCGAACGCGGCCTGATCGAACGTTCGCCGGACCCGCAGAACCGCACCCGCATGATCGTCTCGCTCGCCCGCAGCGGGTGGGAGCTGTTCCGCACCGCCGTGCTCGACGTCGAGCGTGAGGAGAGCGGGATCTTCGCACCGCTCACCGAGTTCGAGCGCTCGACGCTCGCCGCGTTGCTGGAGAAGGCGCTGGCCGGCCAGGAGCACGACGCCAAACGCCGCACCCGCTGAACCGAGCGGAAGACGAAGCTAGCTGCGCAACGCGGCCCGGCCCGGCGCCAGCGAGCGCGCGGCACACCCCAGCGCAGCGATGTCCGCCGGCAGCGCCTCGCCGCGGGCGAGCGCCGCGCCGGCGCGGGCCAGGGCCGGCGCAGTCTGGATCCCGTACCCGCCCTGCCCGGCACACCAGAACAGGCCCGGCACGCTCGGGTCGAAGCCGACGACCGGCGTGCGGTCGGCGACGAAGCTGCGCAGCCCCGCCCAGGACGAGCGCACGTGCCGCACGTCGAGCGTGGTCGTGTCGTTGATCGCGTCGATGGCTCTGGCAATTTCGAGCTCGTCCGGCCGCGCGTCGCCCGGTGCCTGCGGCGTCTCGTCGGCCGGCGAGCACAACAGCTGCCCGGCGTCGGGCTTGACGTAGAAGGTGTCGGGGATGTCGCCGAACATCGGCGGCCCGGCCGCGGGCGGCGCGTCGACCATGAATGCGGTGCGCCGCAGTGGTTGCAGCCCGATCGGTGCGGCATCGAACAGTGCGGCCACCTGGTCGGCCCAGGCTCCCGCGGCGTTCACGACCAGCGGCGCCTGCCAGCTGCGCCCGGCGGCGTCCACAACTGTCCACGTGCGCGCGTCCGCTCGCGCGGCCGTGATGCGGGCCGAGACGGCGATCGCGCCGTTGCGCCGCCGCAGGCCGCGTACGTAGGTCTGGTGCAGCGCATGCACGTCGATCTCCATCGCGCCGGGCTCGTGCAGGGCGATCTCGATGCGCTCGGGGCGCAGCAGCGGTTGCAGAGCACTGGCGTCGGCTGGCGACAGCAGCTCCACGTCGGGCACGAGGGAGCTGACGTCGCGGTGCAACTGCGCGATGGCCTCGCCGTGGCCGAGCAACCCGATGTGCAAGATCGGCAGCGGGCGCAGCAACCGCTCGTCCGCCGGCTCGTCGAAGGTGCTACGACTGGCGACCGTGAGCGCGCGGACGGGCGGGCCACCGTAGGTCTCCAGGAACATCGCGGCCGAGCGACCCGTCGTGTGAAAGGCGAGCGTGGCCTCCATGTCGAGCACGACGACCCGGCGATCGACGGCGAGCTCGTAGCCGATCGACACGCCGGCCATCCCGCCGCCGAGCACGATGGCGTCGAACGCAGTCAACGGTCGGCCGTGCCCCGGCGGTCGGGCACCCGGCGCAGCACCGACTCCTCCGGCGCGAAGCCGAGTGGCTCGCCGGTCTTGCGCCACGTCACCGGCGGCGCCGCGGGCGGCAGCCAGCGCTCGTCCCAGATGCCGAGGGCGAGCTCGAGGTCGCCGAGCGCGGAGCGCACCTCGTCGGTCAGCGGGGTTCGCAGGTGCTCGCCCCACAGCCGTACCCGCAGGTCGCGCACCAGTGAGGTGCTCGTCTGCACCGCCGCGCTCAGCTCGCAGTCGACGCCGCCCATCGAGCGGGCGAACATGTTGGCCGAGCCGATGCACGCGAACACGTCGTCGACGAGCACCACCTTGGCGTGCACGGTGGCATGCTCGACGCGGTACACGGCGACGTTGGCCCGGTGCGCGTCGTCGAGCAGGTCGACGATCTTGGTACGCAGGTCGGGGTTCAGCGAGCGGTTGATCGGCCGCAGATGGACCCCGGCGTCCTCCGGATCGCGGACGCCCGAGCCGACCAGGATCACCCTGACGCCGCGCCCGGCTGCCGCGCGCAGGTGCGGGTAGAGCTCGAAGCGCTTGCGCCCCCCGAGTTCCTCGCCGAGGTACTGGTCCTCGACGTAGACGTAGCGCTGGGCGGCGGCGATCGCGGTGGTCAAGGTCTCGAAGATCTCCTGGTAGCCGGTGGACGGCAGCGCATCCCAGCCGATGCTGCGTCCGGGCACCAGTGACTCGAACTTGCGCGCGGCCATGGAGCGCAGCACCCGCACCGCCGTGCCCTCGCGGATGAGCGGTGGTTGTGCGGGGGGGTCGGCCGGGGTGTTCGCGAATGCGCCCGGGTTCAGTTGCTGCAGGTGCAGGGGGTCGCGCAGGTAACGCTTGCGAGGCAACGTCGACGCCTCCTGCCAGCGCGTCGCGACCAACTCCCACACGCGCTCGGCGGCCGGCCCGCGCAGCCGTACGGCCATGTCGTGCCAGCCCCAGCGCGCACCTCGGAGCTTCAGCCGGTCGTGCGGTGCGGCGTCATAGCGGTTGTTCTGCAGGTCGATGCCCCCCACGAACGCGGTCAGCCGGCCACCGCGGGAGATCACTACCACCTTCTGGTGGTTCGAGCCGGCGAACGAGCCCCCGAAATCGACGAGGACCCTGCCGGCCAGCGGCGTGCTGGACGAACCGGCCGGGCGCCAGGCCCGCAGCCGCGCGGCGCGTTCGGCGTTCGCCCGAAAGTCTCCGAGGCCGGACCAGGGGATGGAGGAGGCGAGCACCCGCCCGGCCAGCAGCACCCGCACGGTGACTCCGGCCTGCGCCGCCTGTGCCAGCCGCTCGCCGAGGGCGAGGTAACCGTCGTCGCCCGGGCTGCGGCCGTGCAGGTCGAGCGCCGGATCGAGGCCCAGGCCGCCGATCAGCACACTGTCGCCCACGTCCAGGTCGCGCAGTGCTTCGTCCAGCTCGGCGAAGTACTCCTCGCCGTCGACGAGCGGATGCCATTCGGTGTCGTCGACGAAGGTCGGGCAGTCCTCGCTGGGACGCGGGAAGTAGTCGACCGGCACGTCGGCAAGTCAATCGTGTCGGGTAGACCCTCCGACGCAGCGGGGTAGGGCTAAGCGATGGAGCATGTGGACGTCCGCTGGATGAGCCTGTTCGCCGACGTACCCTCCGGCGATCTCCAGCGCGCAGTTACATACTGGCAGGACGTGACGGCCGCCGCCGCCGGTCCGGCACAGGGTGACCATGGGCAATACACGCCATTGCAACCCGTGGCAGGAGATCCGTACCTGTGGCTGCAGCGGGTGGATCGCGCGGCGGGCGGCTGGCATCCCGACCTGCACGTGATCTCCGTGGCCGAGGCGTGCGACATCGCCGGCGCTCTGGGTGCACAGGTCGTGCACGCTGACGACACGCTGGCCGTGCTCGCGTCGCCGTCGGGCCTGCCGTTCTGCCTCGTGCGAGAAGGAGGTCACGAGCGCCGCCGCCCGGCCGCACCCGCCTGGCCGGGCGGGTTGCGCAGCGAGGTCGATCAGATCTGCCTGGACATCCCGGCCGGCCGGTTCGACGCCGAGGCCGGCTTCTGGGCAACGCTGACCGGGTGGCCGCGCCGTCACGGGGACCTGCCCGAGTACGACATCCTGCGCGTCGCCGAGGACCTGCCGCTGCGCGTGTTGCTGCAGCGACTCGGCGACGACGACAGCGGCGGCGCCCGGGCGCACGCCGACCTCGCGTGTGACGACCGCGCCGCAGAGACCGCGCGGCACATCGCGTCCGGTGGAGTCGTCGTCCTCGAGGCGGAGCACTGGACGACGTTGCGCGACCCGGCCGGCTTGCTCTACTGCATCACCGATCGCCGCCCGCTTTCTGGGTAGGGCACTCAGATGAGCAACGCACCCGAAGACGAGCACCGAGCCCACGAGCGCGCGACGTTGCTGCCCGAGGAGCAGGCGGCCGGCAGCGATGATCCGCAGGCGCAGGCGGACGCGATCCTCGAGGACTCCGACGAGCGCACCGAGCAACCCGAGCAGACCAAGCGCGACTCGGTCCAGACGCCCGATTGAGGTTCAGACCGCGCGGCGCCGCGGCGTGGACTGCGCGACGGTGGCCGGGTCGCGGGTCACCACGTCGCCGAGCACCTTGTCGATGCGGCTCATCGCGTCGTCGGGGATCGTGACGCCGGCGGCCTTGGCGTTCTCGGCGACCTGCTCGGGACGGGACGCGCCGACGAGCGCGGCCGACACGTTGTCGTTGTGCAGCACCCACGCGATGGCCAGCGCCGCCATCGTCAGCCCGAGGTCGTCTGCGATCGGACGCAGCTGCTGGACTCGGGTGAGCACGTCGTCGCTCATCCAACGCTTGATCATGTCCGCGCCGCCCTTGGCGTCGGTCGCCCGCGAACCGGCCGGCGCGTCCTGCCCGGGTTGGTACTTGCCGGTCAGCACGCCCTGCGCGATGGGCGACCAGACGATCTGTCCCAGGCCGAGCTCGCGGCACGTCGGCACGACCTCGTCCTCGATGATCCGCCACAGCATCGAGTACTGCGGCTGGCTGGACACCAGCGAGACGCCGAGGTCCTGCGCGAGCGCGTGCGCGGCGCGGATCTGCTCGGCCGTCCACTCGCTGACCCCGATGTAGAGGGCCTTGCCGGTTCGGACGACGTCGGCGAAGGCCTGCATCGTCTCTTCCAGCGGGGTGAAGGTGTCGTAGCGGTGGGCCTGGTAGAGATCGACATAATCCATCTGCAGGCGGCGCAGTGATCCGTCGATGCCTTCCAGGATGTGCTTGCGTGACAGTCCGGTGTCGTTCTTGCCCTTGGGGTCCGGCCCGACCGGCCAGTAGACCTTGGTGAACACCTCGACGGACTCGCGGCGCTCGCCCCGGAGCGCCTCGCCCAGCACAGTCTCGGCCGCACCGTTCGCGTAGACGTCCGCGGTGTCGAAGCTGGTGATGCCGGCGTCGAGCGCTGCGCGCACGCACTGCGTGGCGACATCGTTCTCGACCTGCGAACCGTGCGTCAGCCAGTTGCCGTAGGTGATCGCCGAGATCTGCATCCCGGAGCTGCCGAGGCATCTGAATTCCATGGCTCCATCGTGCACCCGGGCTGGGCGACACCGTCGTCCACCCTGGAGGGCGCGCATCCCGTGCGGGTAGGTGCGTTCCGGATGCGTATTACGCGCGTACTACACCTGGCGAACCACCGGGTCACCCTGCTCGAGGTACGACCCCGTCGGGATGGCGTTGTTGAGTTCTCTTCTTGTGATCCGCTTCCGCCAGTCCTACGCTGACGCCACCGTGGTGCATATACCGAAACGAGTAGCACTATGCGCAACAATCAAACGACGGGGACGCTGCGCCGGTTACTTGCCCGTGCCCGGTACGAGGTGCTGCCCACCGCCGCGTGCGCCGACCTGGTGCGCGAGCACTTGCCTGCCGGCTGCACCGTCACCGTCACCGCCTCACCGTCGAAGGGGCTGGAAGCGACGCTGGAGCTCACCGAGCTGTTGGCCGTCGCAGGCTACGACGCCGTGCCGCACCTGGCCGCACGAATGGTGGCCGGACGCGGCGAACTCGCCGAGATCTGCGCCCGGCTCACCGCCGCCGGCGTCCGCACGGTGTTCGTCCCGGCCGGCGACGCCGACCCGCCCGCGGGCGACTATCGCGCGTCGCTGGACCTGCTCGCCGATCTCGCCGAACTCGGCAACCCATTCCCGGACGTCGGCGTCACCGGCTACCCCGAGTCCCACCCGTCGATCCACGACGACCTCACCGTGCAGGCGATGTGGGACAAGCGCCGCTACGCGACCCACGTCGTCAGCAACCTGACCTTCGACCCTGCCACCCTGCAGACCTGGCTGAGCCGGATGCGTCGGCGCGGGATCACACTGCCGCTGCTGGTGGGCATCCCCGGCCCGGTCGATCGCACCAAGCTGCTGCTGACGGCGACCAAGATCGGCGTCGGCGAGTCGACGAAGTTCCTGGCCAAGCACCGCGGCACGCTCACGAGGCTCGCGGCGCCGGGCGGCTTCACCGGCGAGCGGTTCCTGGTGAAGTCGGCGCCGGCGCTGGGAGCGGCGGACGCGCTGGTGACCGGGCTGCACGTGTTCACGTTCAACCAGATCGCCGACTGCCATCGCTCCCACCACCAGGAACGGCTCGTTGCCCTGCGCCACGGCGTCGGGCAGCGGGGCGTCGGGCAGCTCGTGGGACAGGTCCTCCTCGCACGCGAAGAACCGTACGAATGGCCGTCGCTGCCCGCTGGTCGTGTCGCGCAGAGTGCCGCGTAACACCGGATAGCGCTGTTCTAGCGCGTCGAGCACTGCGCGTTGCGTAGCGGCGGATTCCACCCACACGTCGCGATCGCAGTGTGCGAGCTGGCGCAGATGGGCGGGCAGGACGACCCGGATCACGACAGTGTCTGCACTTCCACTGACAGCACGGACGGCAGGTCGCGCACGATGGGCGCCCAGCTGTCGCCGGAGTCGGCAGAGGCGTACACCTGGCCGCCCGTCGTGCCGAAGTAGACGCCGCAGTCCGGCATGGAGTCGACCGCCATCGCGTCGCGCAACACGTTGACGTAGCAGTTCTCCTGCGGCAAGCCGTTGGTCAGCGCTTCCCACTCGTGGCCGCCGCTGCGGCTGCGGTAGACGCGCAACTTGCCGTCGGGCGGGAAGTGCTGCGAGTCGCTAGTGATCGGCACGACGTAGACGGTCTCCGGTTCGTGGGCATGCACGCTGATCGGGAAACCGAAGCCGCTGGGCAGGTTCCCGCTGATCTCGTCCCAGCTGTCGCCGCCGTCGTCGCTGCGCATGACGTCCCAGTGCTTCTGCATGTACAGCGTCGCGGGCCGTGCGGGGTGCATCGCCAGGTTGTGCACGCAGTGCCCGACCTCCGCCGCCGGCGAGGGGATCCCGTCGGACAACAAGCCCTTGTTGACCGGTTCCCAGGACGTGCCGCCGTCGTCGGTGCGGAACACCCCGGCCGCGGAGATCGCCACGAACATCCGCTCGGGGTTCTGCGGATCGAGGATGATCGTGTGCAGGCACATCCCGCCTGCGCCGGGCTGCCACTGCGAGCCAGAGCCGTGCTCGCGCAGGCCGCGGACCTCTTGCCAGCTCGCGCCGGCGTCCGTCGAGCGGAACAGGGCCGCGTCCTCGACCCCGGCATACACCGTGTCCCGGTCGGTCGGTGACGGCTCCAGATGCCACACCCGCGCGAACTCCCACGGATGCGGCGTCCCGTCGTACCACTGGTTGGGTGCCCGGCACGCCGGCATAGGTGAAGTCCTTGCCCACCGGTGCCCACGTCTGGCCGCCGTCGTCCGAACGCTCGATCAGCTGACCGAACCAGCCAGTGGACTGCGAGGCGTACAACCGGCTGGGATCGACCGGTGAGCCCGCGACGTGGTACACCTCCCAGCCCGCGAAGTGCGGCCCGCTCACGTCCCACGCCTGCCGCTGCTCGTCGGAGCTGAGAATGAACGCACCCCTTGCGAGTGCCGACCAGGACGCGTACGTCGCTCATCGCCCAGAATCTAGCGCAGTGAGCAAGGCGGCGAGTTCGCGGTCCAGCCCGCCGGTGCCGGTGTCGACGACCGTGAGCGGCAACCCGATGCGGTGCGCCGCCGCGTCGGCAAGCGCCCGCAATTCCTCGTCCGGCTCCTGGGCGAGCCACACCACGCGGGTGTACTGCCCGAAGTAGTCGTCGCGCAGTTCCGGGTAGCGGTCCAGGCCGAGCTCGCGCAGCACCGTGCGGGCGAACGAGCGGACCAGGAAGTCGGTGAGCACGTAGGTGCCCGGCTGCTCGGCGAAGAAATTGCGCAGGCGATCCGCACCGGCGTACACGTCGTAGCAGTGCAGTCCCGGCAGCCGGCGCAGCCCGAGCCGCTCGCACACCTCGTCCAGTGCGCCGTACGTCCCGCAGTCGGCATACCCGACCGCGACCGCGGCGTAGCTGCGCTGTAGCTGTAGCGCCAGCGCCTCGACCTGGCCCGCGATCAGCTGCGGCTGGTTGTGCAGCAACGGCGGCAGTGGGTGCACGTCCAGCGGCCAGTGGCGGCGTGCCGCGATCTGCTCGGCCGGCTGCGCCAGCGCGCCGCAGGCGATGAGCGCGAGCCGGCTAGCCGGGGAACGCGAGCTTGTCGACGAACTTGTCGTTGAAGTCCGTCCGGTCGGACAGTTCGACGTAGCGCACCTCCTCGAGCAGTGCGGCGGCGCCCTCACGCTCGCTGCGGCTGAGCAGCACCATCTTCGCGCCTTCGCCCGCGACGTTGCCTGCCGAGATTATGCGCAGCACCGGCAGCGCGGGCACGAGGCCGATGCGCACCGCGGAGGCGGGGGACAGGTAGCTGCCGAACGATCCGGCCAGCAGCACCTGGGAGATCTCGCGCGCGTCGACCGCGAACTCCTCGAGCAGCAGCGACCAGCCGGTGGAGATCGCCGCCTTGGCGAACTGCAGCTCGCGGATGTCGCGCTGCGACAGGTAGACCGTGTCCTGCGGGTGCGCCGCGGGGTGCGGCCGGTGCAGGACGAAGACGCGCTCCTCGCCGATGCGGGTGAGCCGGTCGGCCAGCGCCGGCGCGATCGTCACCGCAGTGTCCTCGGCCACGAAGCGACCCGACGCGTCGACCAGGCCGACCCGCACCAGCTCGGCGACCACGTCGACCAGACCCGAACCGCACAGCCCGACCGGCTCGACATCGCCGATGACGCCGAGCTCGACAGCCCCGTCTGTAGTGCAGGTGCCGAGCTTGACCACCTCGATCGCCCCGTCGGCGGCGCGCATCCCGCACCGGATCGCGCCGCCCTCGAACGCCGGGCCCGCCGGCGCGGCGGTGGCCAGAATGCGTTCGCCGTCACCGAGCACGATCTCGCAATTCGTCCCCACATCGATGAACAACCGCAGCCGCTTGTCGCGGTCCATGCCCGTCGCGAGGATCCCGGCGACGATGTCCCCGCCGACGTAGGCACCGAGCGCCGGGAACAGCACCGCCCGCGCGCCCGGATGGACCGACAAGCCCAGGTCGTGTGCGAGCACGACCGGCGGGGTCGCGCAGGACATCACGAACGGCGCGACGCCGAGCGGTTCCGGGTCGATCCCGAGCGCCAGCGCGGTCATCGTCGCGTTGCCGGCGAGCGCCACCTCGTACACCTCGGCGGGTGCCACGCCGCCCTCGGCGCAGACCTCGGCGGCCAGCTCGGCGAGCGTCTCGTGCGCGGCAGTCGTGAGCCGGGCGAGCGTGCTCGGGTCCAGCATCGTCGCGCTGATCCGGGTGATCACGTCACCGCCGAAGGGCTGCTGGCGGTTCAGCCGCGACCGCACGGCGACCGGCGTGCCGGTCACCAGGTCGAGCAGCGTCGCGACCACCGTGGTCGTGCCCAGGTCGAAGGCGATCGCGAACTGGCGGGCCGTGGTGTCGCCCGCCTCGACGTCGATCAGGGCCTCGTCGACCACCACGGCGGTGACCCGGAAGTCGGCCTCCCGCAGCACCGTCGGCAGCCGGCGCAGGGCATGCAGATCCGCTCGCGGCTCGAGGTCGTCCATCGCGGCGAGCAGCCGGTCGAGGTCGCTGCGCTGGTCGGCCAGCGACGGCTCATCCAGCTCGAGGTAACGCTTCTGCACGGCCGGGCGCAGGATCACCTGGCGCCCGACGCCGACCGTCGCGGCCTTCGGCCGGGTGAGCAGCGGCGGGACCTGCACCGTCAGGTTCTGCGTCGCCTGCGCGAGGCACGCCAGGCGCCACCCGTCCCGCAGCTGATCCGCGGTGAACGCGCGGGTGTCCAGGCGTGACACCGGTACCGAGCCGGAGACGATCTGCACCTTGCACTTCTTGCACGTCCCGTGCCCGCCGCAGGTCGAGTCGATCGCGATACCGTTCCAGCTGGCGCCGTCGAAGACCGTCACCCCCGGCGGTACCCGCACGGCGCGCTCGGCGGGCAGCAGCACCATCTCGACCCGTCCGGTGCCGTCGTGCGGTTCGCTCACGTAGACGCGGCCTGCCTGGCCCGGTGGGCGGCGATCCACGCCATACCCCACTCGTCGTGGCCGAGCAGCAGGTCCGCCGCCTTGACCGCCTCGACGATCTGCGCCGCGCGGGTGTCCATGATTGCGCTGGTCAGCCCCGCGGCCATCGCGACCGGCAGGAACGCCGAGCCGATCGTGTGCCGGCCCGGCATGCCGAAGGACACGTTGGACGCCCCGAGTGTCATGTTCAGCCCGAACTCGTCGCGGATCCGTGCGATCGTGGTCAGCGTGGTCTGCACGTGCGAGGTGTCGGCGCCGATCGGCATCGCCAGCGGGTCGATCACGATGTCCTCGACCGCGATGCCGTACTCCTTCGTGGCCACCTCGACGATCTTGGCGACCAGCTCCAGCCGCTTGCCGGACTCCATCGGTATCTCGTCGGCGTCGTTGGGCAGCGCGATCACCGCGGCGTCGTACTTCTTCACCAGCGGCAGCACCGCGGCCATCCGGTCGTCCTCGGCGGTGATCGAGTTGACCAGTGCCCGTCCCCGGTAAGCCGCGAGCCCGGCTTCCAGCGCTTCGATCACCGACGAGTCGATGCAGATAGGCAGGTCGGTCAGCTCTTGCACCAGCGTGATCGCGCGGGCGAGCAGGTCGGCCTCGTCCGTGAGTGGCACGCCCATGTTGACGTCGAGCACATCGGCACCGCCGGCCACCTGCGCCGCCACGTCGCGCTCGATGGCCGACAGGTCGCCGGCGCGCAGCTGTTCCTGGAAGATCTTGCGCCCGGTCGGATTGATCCGCTCGCCGATCAGGCAGAACGGCCGGTCGTGGCCGAGCACGACCTCCTTGGTGGCCGAGCGCAGGACCGTCTCGTGGCTCATACGCGGACTCCGGCGGTGCAGCCACTCCACGCGCTCATACGGACGCCAGCGCGCGGCGCCGCTGGATCAGCTCCTTGGCCTTCTTCACGGTGGCGGACGCGTCGGCTGCGTAACCGTCGGCACCCACGGCGTCGGCGTACTCCTGCGTCACCGGCGCGCCGCCGACCATGACGGCCACGGCATCGCGCAGGCCCGCCTTCTGCAGCGCGTTCATGTTCGCCTTGAACATCGGCATGGTCGTGGTGAGGAACGCGGAGAACCCGACGATGTCGGGTTGATGCTCCTCGATCGCGGCCACGAACTTCTCCGGCGCCACCTGGACGCCGAGGTCGATGACCTCGAAACCCGCGCCTTCGAGCATGATGTTCACCAGGTTCTTGCCGATGTCGTGGACGTCGCCCTTGACCGTCCCCATCAGAAACTTCCCGATCGTCTGCACGCCGGTCTCGGCCAGCAGCGGGCGCAACACCGCCATCGCGCCCGCCATCGCGCGACCGGCGATCAGCATCTCGGGGACGAAGAAATCGCCTCGCTCGAATCGGGCGCCGACCTCCTCGAGCGACGGGATGAGCGCATCGAAGAGCAGGCTCTGCGGCTCCATCCCCAGCGCGAGCGCGTCGTTGGTGAGCGCCAGCACCGCGGGCGCGTTGCCCACCATGGTCTGGTCGTAGAGGCCCTGCAGGATCTCGTCGGGTGTCATGCCGGGCCCCCGCGAAAGTGCGGAGTGTTCTTTGCGGAGCTGTTTCGTGGGGTGCTCATGCCACGCCTTTCTTGCGTATCCGGGGACGGAAGACCTGCGACAGCGCGCGTGCGTGCTCGACGAGCAACTGACCGATCTCGTCCAACTTCTTTCCCAGTCGGGCACTGGGCCCGGAGACGCCGAGCGCGGCGACGACGTCGCCCTCGGTTCCGCGCACCGGTGCCGCGACGGCGTCGAGGCCGATCTCCAGTTCGTCGCACGCGACCGCGTAGCCGCGCCGACGGACGATGGTGAGCTGGCGGGCCAGCGCCTGCGGCGTGTTCACCGAGCGTTCGGTGGGCTGGTCGAGGGGGCCGGTCGGCAGGGCGAGCGCGTCGAAGGCGTAGAGCACCTTGCCGAGGGCCGAGCAGTGCGGCGGCGCGTTGACCTGCATCCAATTCCGCGCGCTGAGCATGTATGTCGAATCCACCTGCGCGATCTGAACGACGGCCTCGCCGCGGGGGATCGCCAGGTTCACCGTCTCGCCGGTCAGTTCACCGACCGCCTCCAGGAACGGCTGCGCCAACCGCGCCACCTGGGACCAGGGATCGTGGCGCGCGGCGTACAGCGCGAACAGCGCCCCGGATCGGTAGGCACCCTGCACGTCGCGTTCGAGCAGGTGGTTGGCCTCCAGGGCCGACAGCAGCCGCGAGGTCGTGGATCGCGCCAGCCGGGTGTCCTCGACCAGCTCGGTGAAGCTGATCGGCCCGTCGGCCTGCACGACAAGGGCCAGCAGCTGGGCCGCGCGGTCGACGGCCTGTGCGCCGGTGCTGCTGGTCATGGTTCCTTCGCCGCTCGTCAACATGTTTCACAATATGGAACTCGACTTCCATTCCGGGTTAGGATGCGCGTTGTACCGAGCCAGGTCAAGGAGGTTGGGCGATGTTTCGCAACGTCATGCCGCGCTACGAGGTGCTCTCCGGCGACGCGATGGCCGCGTTGGACGCGGGCTGGCGCCGTCTGGTCAGCGAGGTGGGCGTCGAGTTCATGTCCGAGCAGGCACTCGCGCTGTTCCGGGCTGCGGGCCAACGGGTCGAGGACAACACCGTCTTCCTGGATCCGGACTTCGTCCTGGAACAGGCGGCGAAGGCGCCACGCGAGTTCGACGTCGCCGCGCGCAACCCGGCGAACTCGGTGCACATCGGCGGCGACTCGATGGCCTTCGGCGCGGTCTACGGGCCACCGTTCGTGCGCGAGGGCGACGTGCGCCGCGACGCGACGATGGAGGACTTCCGCTCGTTCACGAAGCTGGCGCAGTCCTTCACCGTGCTCGACTCGGCCGGCGGCGTCATCTGCGAACCCAACGACACGCCGCTGGACTCCCGCCACCTGGACATGACTCTCGCGCTGCAGACGCTCACCGACAAGATCTACATGGGCAACGTGGTCTCCGGCGTCAACGCGCGCGACACCATCGAGATGAGCGCGATCCTGCACGGCGGCCGCGACGTGATCGAGCGGGCGCCGGCTACCATCTCGCTGATCAACTGCAACTCGCCGCTGCGCTGGGACGACCGGATGCTCGACGCGCTGATGGAGTACTGCGCGGCGGCCCAGCCGGTCGTGCTCACCCCGTTCATCCTGATGGGCGCGATGTCACCGGTGACCATCCCCGCGGCGCTCGTCCAGCAGATCGCCGAGGCATTGAGCGGTATCGCGCTGTCCCAGCTGATCCGACCCGGCTGCCCGGTGATCTTCGGGTCCTTCCTGTCCAACATCGACATGCAGTCGGGCTCGCCCACGTTCGGCACGCCGGAATCCGCGATGGGCCTGCTGTGCACCGGGCAGATCGCCCGCCACTTCGGGCTGCCGTTCCGGTCCGGCGGGGCGATGACGTCGTCGCAGGTGCCCGACGCCCAGGCCGGGTACGAGGCGCTGATGACCTTGATGCCGACGTTCCTGGCCGGCGCCAACTGGGTGATGCATTCGGCCGGTTGGCTCGAGGGCGGTCTGGTGGCCGGCTACGAGAAGTTCATCGTCGACATCGAGTTGCTGCAGATGATGCGCGAGCAGTTCACCCCGCTGGAGATCGACGAGGCGTCGCTGGCATTCGACGCGCACGTGGAGGTGGGCCACGGCGGGCACTTCCTCGGCGCGGAGCACACGATGGAGCGCTTCCGTACCTGCTTCTACCGCCCGCTGCTGTCCTCGTCGGAGAACTACGAGCGGTGGATGCGCGGCGGCGGCGTCGACGCGGCGGCCCGGGCGAGCAAGATCTACCGGCAACGGCTCGAGGAGTACGAGCAGCCGCCGCTCGACGAGGCGATCCGCGCCGAGCTCGAGGAGTACGTGGTGCGCCGCCGCGCCGAACTCGGCGACTGAGCTGTCAGGTGGGGACGATCACCCGCGCGCCGTTGCGCAGCAGGCTGACGTCGACCGGCAGCGGCCCGAGCAACTCGCCGTCGGCGTAGGCGTTGATGCCGGGCGACTCGATGCGCAGCGACGCGGCACGCAACGTCTCCACCTCGGGACGGCGCACATGCGTGCCGCGGTACACAGTCGGCAGCTGCGCGAGCGCCCTGCGCCGGGTGGCCGCACCGCCGATCGTCACGTCGAACAACCCGTCGGTCGGGTCGGCCTTCGGGCAGATGAGCATGCCGCCGCCGTACGAACGGGTGTTGCCGACGGCGACGAGTAACAGGTCGCGCTCGATCCGCGTCCCGTCAGCAAGCGTGACGACGAACGGCAGCGGGCGCAGGTTCAGGAACTCGGCGAGGATCGCCAGGTTGTAGCGCGCGCGCCCGCGCGGCCAGGTCATCCGGTTCGTCCGATCGCTCACCAGCGAGTCGAAGCCGGACGCCAGGACCGACCCGAAACAGGTCTGCGTGCCGTCCGCGGTGACGGCGACGCCGATGTCGATCTCCTTGACCCGCCCGTCGAGGACGACGTCCGCCGCCCGCTCCGGCGCCTTGCGCGGCCAGCCGTGCTCGCGGGCCTGGTCGTTGCCCGTCCCCGCCGGAATCACGCCGAGCGGGGTGCTTGTCCCGACGATCGCCGGCAGCGCCAGATGGATCATGCCGTCCCCACCGACGACGACCAGCGCGTCGACGCCCTCGGCGACGGCCTGCCGGGCGAGCTCGCGGGACTCGGCCGGGCCGGCGCCGCTCAGTTCGCGCACCTCTACGCCGCGTTCGGCGAACCGCGCCGCCGCCTGCCGGGACGCGGCGAGCGCGCGACCGTGGCCCGCGGCCGGATTGGTCAGCAGCGCGATCCGCCGACGTGCGCCGCCTGCGTTCATGGGATCAGCTTGCCGGGATTGAGGATGCCGCGCGGATCGAGAGTCGCCTTCACCGCACGCAGGACCTGCACGCCGATCGCGCCGATCTCCTCGGCCATCCACGGGCGGTGGTCGGCGCCAACGGCGTGGTGGTGGGTGATCGTGCCGCCGGCGCGCATCAGCACATTGCTGACGGCGGACTTGATCGCGCTCCACTGCGCGACGGCATCGCCGTGCTGCGCTCCGACGACGGTGAAGTACAGCGACGCCCCGGTGTCGTAGACGTGCGAGATGTGGCAGAGCACGAGCGACGGCGACCCGGCCTCGGCGAACTTCGCCTGGATCGTCTCGGTCACCGCCTGCTTGAGCGTGAGCAGGTTCGACCAGCTGGTGGCGGTCTCGAGCGTCTCCACCAGGGCGCCGTTCGCGAGCAGCGGGTCGCGCAGGTACGGCCCGTCGAAGCGGTGTGCCGCCCACTGCTCGGCCCGCTGCGGCCCGAGCGACGTGCCGCCGTTGGCGGCGAGCACGCTGCGCGTCGTCTCGTGCCGCGCGCGTACCAGCTCCGCTGCGCCCTCGAACACGGTGACGCCGAAGCAGCCGCCCGCCTGTTGGTCGTCGCCGGCGGCCTCGGACACGCTCGCGAGGTTGAGCGCCGTCTCGACCTCGTCGGACAGCCGCAGCACGGTGGGGCCGGTACCGAGTTGCTCGACCGCGCGCAGCGCTGCGGCGCCGGTGGCGAAGTCGGGGAACGTCCACGCCTCGTAGGCCTTTGTCTCCGGCAGCGGGTGCACGCGCAGCCGGACAGCGGTGATGATCCCGAAGACGCCCTCGGAGCCCAGGAACAGCTGGCGCAGGTCCGGGCCCGCGGCGTTCTTCGGCCCGGCATGGCCGAGCTCGACGACCCCCACCGGCGTCACGACGCGTAGCCCGCGCACCATCTCGTCGAAGCGTCCGTAGCCGGCGGAGGCCTGTCCGGACGAGCGGGTCGCGGCGAAGCCGCCAATGGTGGCGTAGCGGAAGCTCTGCGGATAGTGCCCGAGTTCGAAACCCTTCGCCGCGAGCAGTTTCTCGGCGGCGGGGCCGCTCAGCCCCGCGCCGAGGACCGCGGTCTGGTCCACCTCGTCCGGCCCGTCCACCGCGTCGAAGCGGCACAGGTCGAGCGAGAGGACGGCGCCGAACTGCCCCCGGATCGGATCGAGTCCGCCGACGACGCTGGTTCCGCCGCCGAAGGGCACCACGGCGATACCCCGCTCGCCGCACACGGCCAGCAGGGCAGTGATCTCGTCCTCGCTGCCCGGCACGACGACGGCGTCCGGCGCGTCCTGCTCGACAGAAGCCTTGCGGCGCAGGAGATCGAGGGTCGACTTCCCCCCGGCGCGTGGCAACCGGTCGGCGTCAGCGGTGCTGACGTGCTGGCTACCGACGATCGCGGAGAGTGCATCGACGTCGTCCGGCCGCAGGGCGGACGGCCGCAGCCGGACGTCGTCACGCGCGACCGCGTGCACGTCGCGGGCGCTGACCTTCAGCAGATCGTTGACCATGGCCAGCTGGGAATCGGACAGCTCGGTCGCCTGGGCCGGATCACCCCAGGCGTCCCACTTCATCGGCGGTACGGGGAGCTGCGGCGTCGTCGACATGTGATACAGTTTTACATATCATGTCAAGTCGTAACGTTGCTGAAGGGGTCGACGACCGCATCCTGAACGCCGCG
>JAABUT010000989.1_pt1 | contig 36438 bp, 40 predicted proteins | sample 5559281 | NCBI WGS metagenome assembly JAABUT01 (sample SAMN10711880, study PRJNA513359) | rock metagenome | isolation source: Antarctica rocks | place: Antarctica: Victoria Land, Ricker Hills nord | collected 2016-01-04 | reverse complement strand
CCGCCGCCGGCACTCCGCCTGCGGCTACCGCAGCCCGATCACCTACGAGAACACCACCACCGCGGCTACGCTACGACCGGCCGCATAACAATCAAATCGCGTGTCCACTTTTCGGGGCGAAGGCCCGATCTCGCCGTGCAGGCGGCGGTGATTGAAGAAATCGACGTATTCGGCGACAGCCAGTTCGACGTCGATGATTGACTTCCAGCCGCCCTTGGGACGCATGGCCCGAATTGCGGATGCACTCGGCCTTGAACAGGCTGTTGAACGCTTCAGCCATCGCGTTATCCTGGGAATCGCCTTTGCTGCCAACGGATGCGGCGGCTTGGGCTTCGGCCAAGCGCTCGGTGTAGCGAATGGCTCGATACTGGACCCCGCGGTCGCTGTGATGGACCAGGCCGGTGACGCCCTGGCCGGCCCGCGCCCGGTTCCACAGGCCCATGTCGAGGGCATCCAGCGCAAGGTCGGTGCGCAGCGAGGTGGACACCTGTCAACCGACGATCACGCGGGCGAACACGTCGATGATGAACGCCGCGTAGGTCCAGCCGGCGTGCGTGCGGACGTAGGCCAGGTCAGCGACCTACAACTCATTCGGTGCGGCCGCGACGAACTGCCGCTCGACCAGGTCGGCCGGCCGTTCGGTCTCAGCGCCAGCAGCGACGGTGGTCTTGCGCGTCTTGTCCCGGCTAATCCCGCGCCACGAGCCGGTAGAAGCGCCGGTTGAGGCTGGCCGTGGCCGCATAGTCCGTGCTGCCGCGCATGGCGTCGGCGAGATGATTGGCGGTGTCGGTTTCGGCGTCGCTGATGCGCTGCGCGCTCCAGGCGGTGCTGAGGGGCTCGAGTAGCGCACGGATTTGATAGATGTTGGATAGGTCTTGGTCGGTGGGCTGCACGACTGTCGCGCCCCGGTGCGGGTGGATATCCACCAACCCCAGCGTTGCCAACTCGCGGAACGCCTCCCGAACCGGTGACGACGACACGCGTAAGCGCTTTTCTACCTCGATCTGTCGAAGTCGGGTCCCGTTCGGAAGTGCTCCGCTCAAGATCTCGCGACGAAGTTGCTCGACGACGTGCGGTTGGCGAAAGACCAGACCTGGTTCCTCACCATCTTCGCCTTCAGGGTCGGCCTCGGCCTGCTCGCGTTCTCCCTCAAGCCGATGCTGGGGGTGCTGTTCTTCGCCGCCTACGCGGTGTACTTCCTGCGGGAGATGCGGACCGACGGTGACCACGCCACCAGCGCGGGCCTGGAGCCGTTGAAGTTCCAACGCCACCGCGCCACCTGTCGGCGTACTACCTCGTGGGCAGAGCTGCGTACGACCTCACGGGCAGAGCTCTCGGCGAGTCGAGTCCTGTTTGACGTGAGGGTTGTTCACCGTTCGGGGGCTGGCCGGTTTGGCTGGTCTGACCGAAGGGTGGTGCCGGCCCCGCATGATGTTGGATCCGGAGAGCTGGATGGACCTCAGAAGGTTTCGTGCATTGCAGGCAGCGGGCGTATCGACCGCTGAAATCGCCCGGGAGACGGGTCATACGTGGCGAACGGTGAAGAAATATCTGGGCGAGGACGGCCCGGTCAGTCCGCCGACGGCGCCGCCGCGGGCCGGGACGCAGCCGCGGGTGATCGACCCATTCGTGGGGTTGATCGAGGCGTGGCTGCGGACGGATGTGTCGTTGCGGGGCAGCGTGATCCATGAGCGTCTCGTCGCCGAGCATGGGTTCAGCGGCTCTTATCAGCGGGTGAAGATGTTCCTCGCCGTGGCGCGACCACGCATCGCGGCCGAGTTGTCCGGTGAGGCTGATGACCGATTGAGCGGGTTGCACCGTCGTTTCGAGGTGGTGCCCGGTGCGCAGGCCCAGGTCGACTGGGGCGATGAAGGATCGGTTCTGGCTCACGTCGGGATCGGGAAGGTCTACTCCTTCCACATGACGTTGTCCTACTCGCGGGACCCGTTCAGTTGCTTCACGACCAGCACCGACATGGCCACGTTCTGGGCCTGCCACCGTCGGGCGTTCACCTACTTCGGGGGCTGTCCGGGATCGATCGTCTACGACCGGACCAAGACCGTCATCAAACGCCACGTCGCCCCCGGCCAGGCGGTGCCGCTGCACCCGGAAGCGGTCGCGTTCGCCGGGCACTACGGGTTCGTCATCGACCCCCTCGCGGCCTATCGCCCGACCGGGAAAGGGCGGCTCGAGCGGCAGGTCCTGATCGTGCGTGAGCACGTAGTGGCTGGGCGATCCTTCGACTCGATCGCCAGCATCGACTTGGCGTTCGCGGACTGGTTACCGATCCGCCGGGCCCAAACCCACCGCACCCACGGCGAGGTGATCAGCGTGCGGGCGGCGCGGGACCGGGCCGCGCTGGCAACGCTGCCGACCCAGCCGTATCTGGTCTCCGACCGGCACCTGCGCCGCGTCGGCAAAGACTGCCTGGTGTCCTTCGAAGCCTCGCTCTACTCCGTCCCGGCGACAGCGATCCGCGCCGGGCAGCGCGTCGAACTGCGTGTCGACGGAGAGTGCGTGGCCATCCACGCACTCAGCGGCGCTGGCGCCGGGAAGCTCCTGGCCACTCACGCCGTTCCCCGGTCCGCGGGACGTGGGTCCTCGACGAGCGGCATTGGGATGGCCTGCCCGATGGACACACCCGCGCCACCGTCGTGGAGCTCCCTCACCGCGACCGCCCGACCCCACCTCCCGAGCCGCAGCCCAACACCTTGGCCGCGTTGCTGACCCACCGCAGGGTCGCTGACATTCACGTCGCGCACCGCCCGCTGGCCGACTACGCGATCGCCGCCGGCCTGGAACAGGTCAGCCGGTGAACGCCCTGGTCGCGCAACGCATCCGTGCCCACGCCATCAAGCTCGGACTGCCCGAGCTGGCCGAAAACATCACCGAGCTGACCGCCCGCGCCGAGCAAGCCCAACTGGGGTATCTCGAGTTCCTCGACCAGCTCCTGGAAGACGAAGTCGGCGCGAAGGAATCCCGCCGGTTCCGCAACGCGCTCCGGCTATCGGGGTTGCCGCACCACCGCGGTCTGGACGAGTTCGACTTCGCGTTCCAACCCGGCCTGGACGCCCGCAAAGTCAAAGACCTCGCCGGGCTGGGCTTCATCGGCGCCAAGTCCAACATCGCGCTGCTCGGCCCGCCCGGCGTCGGCAAGACCATGCTCGCCGTCGGGCTCGCGGTCGCGGCCTGTCAAGCCGGCTACTCGATCTACTTCACCACCCTGGACGACCTCGTCCGCAAACTCCGGACCGCCGAAGCGGCCGGCCGTTTCCCCCGCCAGCTGCGCACCTACCTGCGACCCTCCGTCCTGGTCGTGGACGAAGTGGGCTATCTCCGCTATCGCGGGAGGAGGCGAACATGGTCTTCCAGCTGATCTCGATGCGCTACGAAACCGGGGCAATAATTTTGACCTCGAACAAGGCGCTGAATGAGTGGGGCGGGTTCCTCGGCGACGACGTCCTGGCCACCGCCATCCTCGACCGGCTCCTGCACCACTGCGACGTGCTCGCCATCAACAGCTCCAGCTGGCGACTGAAAGACCGACTCAGCCTCGTCACGAAGGGAGAACCCATGCCATGATCACCACGCCGACCTCCGCTCATCAGGTCGTACGCGGCTCTGCTCATCAGGTCGTACGCCGACACCACCCCGGCTCGGTGGGCGGTCATCGCCCAGACCCTGGTCACGCTGGTCGTCATCTTCGGCGCGTCGCAGCTGTTCGTCCGCCAGCTCGAGTGGGCCGGCCCCGCACTGGGTTTGTCACCGGTCGTCTTGGCTTTGCTGTTGTCACCGATTGCGACCGAGCTCCCGAAATCCTGAACGCGATCATCTGGGTCCGCGCGGCAAGACGCAGCTCGCACTGGCCAACCTTTCCGGCGCCATGATGATCCAGGCCACCGTCCCTTCCGGCATCGGCATCCTGTTCACCCCTGGAAGTTCGGTGCGTCGTTACTGCTGGCCGGCGCCGTCACCGCAGCCGCAGTGGCCTACCTGCTGTGGATGCTGCGCACCCGCACGCTCACTCCGGTCAAGCTCAGCCTCGCAGCCACGTTCTACGCCGTTTTCGCCGTCGGGCTGGTCTTCACCGCCTGAACCCTGCGGCGCTCGCGCAAATTCGCGCGTGACGTCCGGAGGGGGCCCCGCGAGGGTCGGGACACCCCGGCCCGGCGCACTCCGTGCCGGTTCGACAGCGCGTAACGTGACGGCCGGGTCGAGCACCGCTCTAGGGCAGCGAGATCGCCTCTCGCCCAGGCGGCCCGCCCGTCGCAGCTCGCAGCGCCGTCGGCGCCCCGGTCACCGGGAGGTTGAGGCTGCGGCGGCTCTCTTCAACGCCTGCCGCAGGGCGCGTAGCTCGGGGACGCCCCGCTGGCCGGGGTAGATTCGGCAGGCCAGGGCTGCTGGCCGGTCGGGTTCGGGGAAGATATCCGCCCCGTCCACGCAGATGGTCGGTGAGCCGACGAAGTGGCACTGCTCGGCGTCGTGTGCGGAGTCGATGACGGTCACGGTGTAGCCGAGCGTGCCGAGTCCGATGTCCTGCAGCGCCGCGGACAGCACCGCAGCGGCGGCCGACTCATGCGGGCACCCCGGCACCACGAGCAGCTCAACTCTCACGCTCTTCATGGTGCGCCGGCATCCCGGCGAAAGCCATCGCTCATCGGCTACCCATCGCTTCAGGGGCTGCCGCTTCGAACCGATTCGCTCAGCGCCGTGGGGAGCAACGCACCGGTTGCGGCCGGTGAGCGGCGGCGAGTTTGGCGCGGTCAAGTCGCGCGGGGGGATGGACGGTGTGGACCGATCCGCCCGGACGGAATGCCGGGGACGCGATGGCCGCGTCAGCCGACGTCCGCCTGCGCGTGCCTACTTGAGGGTCGGCAGCAGCGCCTTCATCTGAGCGATCTCCTTGCTCTGGCCGGTGATGATTGACTTGGCCAGGGTCTTGGCGTCGTTGTTCTGGCCGGTGGTCAGCTCGGTGTTGGCCATGGTGAGAGCGCCGGTGTGGTGGGCGACCATCTGGGTGAGGAATAGCCTGTCGAACGCGGTGCCGGTCACAGAGTTGAGCTTGGTCATGTCGGCGTCGCTCATCATGCCGGGCATGCTCATCGAGCCCATGCGCATGCCGGCTGTGCTCGTGTCGGGCACCGGCTTGTTCCAGCCCTTTAACCACCCTGTCATCGAGGCGATCTCGGGGGTCTGCTCGTTCTCGATCATTTGTGCCAACTGCTTGACCTGCGGGTTGCTGGCTTTACTCAGGGCCGTCTTGGCCATCTCGAGGGCCTGGGCGTGGTGCGGGATCATATCGGTCGCGAACGCGACATCAGCGGCGTTGTGGGGGCCGCTTGCCGGGCCCGCGGCCTGGACGGTCGGGGTTTGGCTGGCCGTGCCGTTCGCTGTCATGCTCGACATCGCCCCGCCGATCATCGAGGAGTGCGACGTCGTCGAGTGTGTGGTGCCGGAGCTGCTGCAGGCCGACAGGGTGAGGGCAGTCGCTGCGGCCGCGAGGGTTGCGGTGATCTGGTAACGCGTGCTCATTGTTGGGGGTCCTTTCAGGACAAGGTGTCGCGAGCTGAGGACAGGAGGAACTCACGCGGCCGCGCCACTGCACGAGGGCGTGGGCGGCTGCCGGTTCAGCTCACGTCCGGCTGATCCCCAATTCGATGAGTGAGACGTCCGGCGGCGCGCGCGGTCCCCGAAGAGGGGTCCACACTGTCGTCGGTGTCGCGAGCCCGGGAGCGATCGCGACGAGGAAGGCCACGCCGCCTGCTGCCAGGTGCCGGGCGTGGCGTAGCACCGCGACGCATCCCGCGTGGTCCATGCCGCAGCCCATCGGCGCGGCAAGGGCCAGGTTCGCTGTTCCAAGGCCGACCTGGATCGGCATCGCCACCCGGTGAGTGCCAGACCCCGCGTGCTCGGCCTGCGGCGCGGGCCCTTGCCCCACGCCAGGTGTCGGCGGGTGCGGCAGTGAAGTCATCGAGGTGGTCCACCTCATCGCCGCCGCACCGGGCGCCCCGGGCATGGTGTCGGGTAGGCCGTGCATCGCGACTAGGCCGAGCATGGTTAGCAGCAGCAGGACGCCACGCGCCGGCCGCCGGGGACCTGTCCGCTGCTCCACGTCACCACGATATCCGTACGACCGTGCGGACTTGCAACTTCGTGGTGGGGGGCGTAAGCCTGATTACGACATCCGTGGAACCGTACGGATTTCGAGGTATTGATTCGAAGGTGGTTGCGATGTCGGTGTTCGGCGGGGTGTGGCACGGCCTGGATGAGGCGTTCTTCATGTTCTGGGAGACGCTGTGGGCCCTAGTGCTAGGGTTTGGGCTTTCCGGCGCGGTGCAGGCGTTCGTCTCGCGCGGCGAGATGCGCAAGGCCCTCGGTGACCACCGCCTCGCGACGTTGGGCAAGGCCAGCTTCTTCGGGGTGATCAGCTCCTCGTGCTCCTACGCCTCCTCGGCTCTGGCGAAGTCGCTGTTCGCCCGGGGCGCGGACTTCACCGCGGCGATGGTGTTCATGGTCGCCTCGACCAACCTTGTCGTGGAGCTGGGCATCGTGCTGTGGCTGCTCATAGGGTGGCAGTTCGCGCTGGCGGAGTTCGTCGGCGGGACGATCATGATTCTCCTGCTGGGGCTGGTGGTTCCGCGTCTCATCCCTGAGGCGTGGATCAGCGACGCCCGTGACCGGCTCAACACCGACGACCGTGCGTCCGAGGCTGGCGGGGCGAACCCGCATTCCGGCCACGCACACGACCACGCCGGCGGTCATGACCAGACCAGCGATGACAGCGGCCCACTCGAACAGGACCCGTTGCGCCGTCGGTTGCGCTCCCGCCGGGGCTGGGGCGATGCCTCCGGCTACACGATCAGTGACCTGACGATGCTGCGCAAGGAACTGGTGGGCGGGTTCGTCGTCGCAGGCTTCCTCGCCGCCCTCGTGCCCAATGACTTTTGGCGGTCGCTGTTCCTGACCGGGCACGGCTTCTGGTCGTCGCTGGAGAACGTCGTCCTCGGCCCGTTCCTGGCCATCATCAGCTTCGTCTGCTCGGTCGGCAACGTCCCGCTCGCAGCCGCCCTGTGGCAGGGCGGGATCAGCTTCGGTGGCGTGGTGTCGTTCGTGTTCGCTGACCTGATCACGCTGCCGCTGCTCTCGATCTACCGCAAGTACTTCGGCACCGCGATCACGCTGCGGATCCTCGCCATCTTCTGGGCCGTCATGAGCATCGGCGGCCTCGCCGTCGAATACCTGTTCAAGCTGGTGCACATCCCCGAACCGACCCGCCCGAAGATGATCATTCACACCGGGTTCCAGTGGAACTACACCACCGTGCTCAACATCCTGGCCTCGGCCGCGCTCGCGGGCATCTACTGGCTCTACCACCACCGCGACACCACCGCCGGCCAGTACGCCAAAGACCCTGTCTGCGGCATGCAGGTCGAGATCGCGCACGCACCGGCCAGCCGACGGACCGACGACGGGCCGGCCTATTTCTGCTCCGACCACTGCGCACACCGCTTCGACGCCGACCCCGAGCGCTTCCACCGGGCGACCGCTGACGACCAGCCCGTCACTGCGCCAGTCAGCGTCGACGCCGGTGACCAGGACACCGAGGTCGACCCGGTCTGCGGCATGCACGTCGACCCCGCCTCGGCAGCTCACTCGGCCGAGCACCGCGGACACCGCTACGTGTTCTGCGGTTCGGGATGCCGCACGTCGTTCCAAGCCAACCCCGGCACCTACCTGCCGGTCGACGCCACCGCCGGAGTCGATGTCGACATCCTGCCGGGAGGAGCCCGATGAGCGTCACCGACCACGACCACCCGATCGACGCCGAACGGGTCGCCCACGCCCGCGCCCGACTGCCCTCCGCCGAGGACGCGGCCCGGCTGACCAGCCTGCTGTCGCTGATGGCAGACCCGGTGCGGCTGCGCCTCATCTACGCCCTCGACGTCGCCGAAGAACTGTGCGTCGGCGACCTCGCCCTCGCCTTGGACGTCAGCGAAGACTCCGTCTCCTACGCCCTACGACTGCTCCGCACCGCCGGGCTGCTCGTCACCCGTAAAGCCGGCCGCGTCGTGTACAACCGCCTCGCCGAGGACTTCCCCGCCCCACTGCGCGACCACTGCCTACGCCAACTCATCGCACTGACCCACACCACCGACGAAGCCGCAGACTGACCCACCCGCTGCCGCTTCCGGCTCGGTCATCGGACTGCCGCCTTCGAAACTCCACGGCCAGCCAGGACCCTGCGCCGTAAGCGGATCTTGATCGGGCACGGTGCGCTTACAGCCGAGCGCCGCAGAGGGGCCATAACAGGTCATGCGTGCCTGGGCACGTGCGTGTGGTCAGGGTCGGATGCAGGCGTAGCCCCTCCATTGCAGTTGGGCTGCGCGGGCGACGCCGGCGGGCACGACGGCGACGCCGGGGGTGAGGCCCGCTGGGTTGAGTCCTCGACTGTGCAGGCTGTTGCGGCACGCGGCGAAGCCGACGCCGGCGCCCATGAGTTGGGCCAGTTCGGGCGCGGCTGCTGAGGCCTGCAGCACAAGCTCCAGTCCGGCGCCTTGGGCGATGACCTCAACGGGTGTGTTCTCGCCGAGGACCGCCCGAAGGTTGATCACGTTGCGCAGAACGGTGCGCGCTGCCTCGGGGGTGAGAACGTGGAACACCACCCCCGGCGCCGTGTCAGGGGCTTGGGCTGCAGGGTTCATGCCTGGTCTCCTCGTGTCGGTGTTGAGCGCGTAGCAGCCGGTTGCCAGCAGGTCGCGACGCTTGGGAAGTTGTCCGGGTGACTTGTGAGTGGCGGTATCAGCTGGAGCCGGCGTCGAGCAAGGCTTGGGTGATCACGAAGATGGCGACGGCGAAGACGAGGTAGGCGAACCAGCGCTGAAGGTTGCGTGTGGGCAGGTGAGCGCCGAGGCGGCCGGCGCCGAGCGCGCCGAGAATGGCCGCGGCTGTGAAGGCGACAGCGGTCTTGGCGTCGATGTGTGTGTGCCCGAGGTGGGCGGCCAGGCCGGAGGCGGAGTTGAGGACGACGATGACCAGCGAGGTGCCGACGGCGATGTTCATGTCGATGCCGAGCAGGAGGACGAGCGCGGGGATGATGAGGAAGCCGCCGCCGACTCCGAACAGCCCGGTCAGAAAGCCGACGGTGAGCCCGGCGGCGAGGGAACGGGGCAGGCACCGCTGCCAGTTGATGCTTGAGCCCGCTACCGCGCAGGCCGTCCCGATGCGCCCGGTGTCGCGCAGCATCCGGAGGCCGGCGGCGATCATGACCCCGGCGAAGCCGATCAGCACAACCCGAGTGGTGAGCAGGTTGTTGACTGCGGTTCCGGCGAAAGCCGCGCCGGCTCCGGTGATGCCGAAGATGGCGGCCAGTCGCCACTGGACCAGGTGGCTGCGGATGCGCGGCAGCGCCCCGGCCAGGGCGGAGAACCCGACGACGAGCAGCGAGGTCGGGATTGCTTGGTGCAGGGGTTGGCCGACTCCGTAGACGAGGGCGGGGACGGCCAGGATGGATCCGCCGCCGCCGAGGAGCCCGAGCAGCACGCCGATCAGCAGGCCGAAACCGAGCGCGGCGAGCATGTCAGCTGCTGCCGGCGGCGTTCGTTTCGCGGTTGGTGAGGCCCAGCTTGTCGGCGTGCTCGAAGGTGTCGTCGATGTGTAGGACGTCGCGGGTGCCGTCGTCGAGGAGGGAGGCGGCGATGCTGGCTCGGTAGCCGGAACCGCAGTGGACACACACCTGCCCCGGCGGAACTTCGTCGTGGCGCTCGGGCAGTTCGTGGATCGGAATGTGCTGCGATCCGGGTATGGCGGCCTGCGCGCGTTCATCGTCGCGGCGGGTGTCCAGCACGTGCACCTGCCCGCGGGTCAGGGCGTCGGCAAGGTCGGCGAAGTCGACGACCGGGTAGGTCCGCAGTTCGCCGGTGCCCCCGTCGTCGGAGGCCGGGTCGCCGAGGTGGGCGCCGTCGAGACGGTCTATCCCGATCCGGGCCAGTTCACGACGGGCGCTGAGCACGTCGTCAGCGGTGGCGCCGAGAAGGGTGAGCGGTGTGTCCCAGGGGTGCAGCCAGCCGAGGTAGGTGACGAAGTTGTCTGACAGCTCGAAGGAGTACGAGCCGGGCAGGTGGCCGGCGGCGAAAGCGGTGCGGCTGCGCAGGTCGACGACCCATTCACCGGCGGCGATGCGGGCCCGGAGCGCGGCGGCGTCGAGCAGTTCCGGCATCGACAGGTCAATCGGGGCGGGTCCGGCGCTGTTGAGCGGCATCATGTGGGCGTAGTAGGCGGGGTAGGCGCCGAGCCCGGCGATGAGCTCGTCCACGAAGTCCTGTTCGGGTTGGGTGAGCGCGGGGTTGCTGAGGCGTTGCTCTCCGATGGTGGACTGCTCCCCGCTGGTCGGGGTGGCGGAGCAGAAGCTGCCGAACCCATGAGTGGGCAGCACCCGGGCGTCGGCGGGTAGCTCGGCGGCCAGCCGCTGCACGGAGCGGAACTGGTCGTGGGTGAGGTTCTCGGTGTCGTGCGGGTCGACGAGGTCGGTGCGCCCAGTGGCGCCGAAGAGCATCGACCCGCCGGTGAAGACGGCCTCGGTGTCTCCGTGCTCGGTCTGCAGGGCGTAGCTGAGATGGTGGTGGGTGTGGCCCGGGGTGTGCATCGCCCGCAGCCGCATCCGCCCGACCGTGACTAGGTCGCCGTCGCGGACGCCGGTGCGGTCGAAGGCGACGTGCTCGGCGGCGGCGACGAGATACGCCGCGCCGACGGTGTGGGCCAGCTCCAGGCCACCGGTCACGTAGTCGTTATGTAGATGGGTTTCCAGCACGTGGGTGATCTGCACGCCGGCGCTCTGGGCCGCTTCGAGGATGCGGTCGATGTCGCGTTGAGGGTCGACGACGGCTGCGAACTGGCCGTCGCTGAGCAGGTAGCTGCGATCGCCCAAGCTGCTGGTGGAAATGATCTGAACGTCGAACACGGTTGTCCCCTTCCGGGGGTAGAGGTGGGCGGGTGGATCAGGCGACGGTCGGCACGTGGCCGGTGTCGGTCTGCATCGGTCCGCCGATCGCGGCCCAGGCGGTCATGCCGCCCAGAACGTTGACGGCCTGGACACCGGCCGAGGCGAGGCTCCGGGCCGCTTGCGCGGATCGGTTCCCGGACCGGCAGATGACCAGCACCGGGCCCTCGGCCGGCACGTTGTCCGGGTCGAGGTCCTTCAGCGGCAGGTGCAGGGCGTCGGGGATGTGCCCGGCGCGCCACTCGTGGTCATCACGGACGTCGATGATCGGGACACCGTCGCGGTGACGAGTGAGCGCCGTGGCGGCGTCGACGTTGCGCACGTGAGCCGGTGACGGACGTTGTGGCATGCCGTTACTCCTCCGGGTACCGACGGTCGCTCAGTGGGAGAAGCGGACGTTGGGCAAGACCCGGGCCAGCCAGGCGGGGGTGTACCAGGCGCCGTGGCCGGTCAGGCGCATCACGACGGGCAGGATGATGAGACGGATGCACAGGGCGTCGAGGAACACGGCGACGGCCAGGATGATGCCCATTTCCTTGGGTGCCAGCGGTCCGGACAGGGCGAAGGTCAAGAACACGGCGACCATGACGCCGGCGGCGGCGACGACGACGCGACCGGAGGTGCGTAGCGCGGTGCGCATCGCCTGTTGTGGGTCGCCGGTGGCGTCGTAGTGCTCGCGTGCGGCCGACAGCAGGAACAGGGTGTAGTCCATCGCGACGCCCGAGAGCATCGCGCCGAAGAACAGCGGCGCCCAGGCGTCGAGGAAGCCTTGCGGTTGGAAGTTGAGCAGGCCGGCGAGGTGGCCGTCCTGGAAGATCAGTTTCGCGACGCCGAACGCGGCGGCGATGGAGGCGAGGTTGGTGACGACGCCGGCGAACGCGATCAGCGGGCTGCCCAGGGCGATGAGCAGCAGCAGGAATCCCAGGCCGATGAGCAGGCCGAAGACCAGCGGTGTGCGGGAAATCAGTGCCGTCTGCAGGTCGTGGTTCTCGGCGGCGGCGCCGCCGATCAGCGAGCCGCGGGGCAGCTCTGTGCGCAGCCGGTCGATCGTCGCGCCGGTCGCGGCGGCGGAGGCGTCGGTGGTGGGGATGACCTGGGTGAGCGACCATTGGCCGTGTTGGCCGGCGGGCATCGCCGCGGCGACCCCGGGGTCGGTGGTCAGTGCCTGCTGCGCGGCGCTCTGCTGCGACATCGGGGTGAGGACCTGAAGGGCTCCGGGGGCACCGGGGCCGAAGGCGGCGACGACCTGGCTGTAGCCGGCGCGCGCGCTCTGATCGGCCGGGATGATCGCGATGCTCGGCATACCGGTCCGCAAGCTCGTCACCGGCCACGCCAGCACGCCCAGCGCCACGATCACCAGACCCGCCGCGACCCACGGCCGACGTGAGAGCAGGCCGCCCCAGCGGTGCAAACCCTTCTCGATGCCGCGGAACGAAGTTGAGTGGTGGCCGGCGTCTGCCGTCGCCCGGGTTGTGAAAGCACCGTTCGCGGCAGACCGCTTCGGGTCGGTTACGCGGGTGCGCCGCAGCCGGGCCGGCACACGGACCCGGCCGGCGTCGACCCGGGCACCCAGGCGGCCCAGCACGGCCGGCAGCAAAGTCAGGGTCGCGGCGAGCACGGCGATGACCGACAGCATGATGCCGAGCGCCATGCTGCGGAACGCCGGCGAGGGCACGAGCAGGATCGTGGACAGCGACACGAGCACGGTGACCCCGCTGAAGGCGATGGCCTTGCCGGCTGTCGCCATCGTCTCGCTGATCGCCTCGATCGACGCCTGTCTCCGGTCGGGCTCGTCGGCCCTGCCGGCGAGGGCGGCGCGGAAGCGGACGACCAGGAACAGCGCGTAGTCGATGCCCAAGGCCAGGGCGAACATCATCGCGAAGTTCAGCGCCCAGATGCTCACCGGCGCGATGTGGGTGGACAGCACCAGCGCGCCGGCTGCCGACAGCAGACCGACGAGGGTCAGCATCAGCGGCAGCCCGGCGGCGACCAGGCTGCCGAACGCCAGCACCAGCACCAGCATCGTGACCGGCCAGGACAGCACCTCGGATTTGATCATCGCAGCGTGGTTGACCTTGTTGAAGTCCGACCACAGCGCGCTGTCACCGGTGAGATCCACTGAGACGTGACCGGTGGCGAGTGCGCTGATGGGTGCGGTCAGGTCATCGGCGGCACGGACCATCTGGTTCGCGTCCGCCTTCGCGCCGGCCTGGATGACGGCCGTCTGGCCGTCCTTGGACAGGCTCATTCCCGCCCGCGGGGCCATGACGACGCTCACCCGCGGGTCAGCTCGCAGCAGCGCCGACGCGCGGGCGACGATGCGCTGGGCGGCCGGGTCCTTGGCGATCGGCTTGGTGTGGTCGTGCACCAGCACCTGGAGGGCGGTCGCGCCCATCCCGGAGAAATCCCGCGTGATCACAGCACGGGCCTGCACCGACTGGCTGGTGGAGTCCTGCCAGCCGGCACCGGACAACGCCGACTCCACCCGCGGCGCGAACGCCCCCAGCACCGCCACCACGACGAGCCACAGGACCAGCACTATGCGCAGGTGGGTGGCTGCCCACCGCCCCAACCCGGCCAGGCCGCGTCGTTGGGCGTGCGGGGTGCCAGCTGGGGCGAGCTCGGTTGCAACGGTCATGGTTTTACTCCTGCGATCCGTGGGGAACGGGTCCGCACGGTTTCCGGCGAACGGACCGCGCTCACAAGGCAGCGATCGGACCCTCGGACTCCACCCTAGACATACCCCATGGGGTATAGCAACGTCAGGCGGTGTGACGGAAGACGCCGCTCATCATGTACCCCAGGGGGTATGCTGGCAGTCGAGCTCTAGAGAAGGAATCAACATGGTGCAACTGCCAGCGGCGGAGATGGAGCCGGTCATCAACCGATTACGGCGTGCGCAAGGTCAGATCGGTGGTGTCTTGAAGCTGATCGAGGCGGGCCGGGACTGCGAAGACGTCGTCACCCAGCTCGCGGCGGTGAGTCGGGCTTTGGACAGAGCCGGTTTCGCGATCATCGCCTCCGGCCTCAAGGCGTGCCTGGCCGAAGCAGACGGCGCGGAGAGCCTGGACAGCAAGAAAATGGAGAAGCTTTTCATGTCCCTCGCCTGACTGAACCTCGGGCATGTTCGGCTCAACAGAGGATGTGATCGAAGTGGATGCCAGTGCGTGGGACGAGCGGTACGCCGGCGCGGGGCTTGTCTGGTCGGCCGAACCGAATCGGTTCGTCGCCGACGAGCTCGCCGACCTTCCACCCGGCGCCGCGTACGACATGGCCGCTGGTGAAGGGCGCAACGCCATCTGGCTCGCCGCTCGCGGCTGGGATGTCACCGCCGCCGACTTCTCCGCCGTGGCCTTGGACAAAGCCCGGCAGCTCGCAGCCCGACAGCTCGGCCCCGTGAAGCGGCGCATCCGATGGGTGCACGCCGACGTCACCACCGAGCCCCCAGCCGTTGCGACGTATGACCTGGTTCTCATCGCCTACCTACACCTGCCGCCCACCGAACGCCGCGCCGCTGTTCGCGGGGCAGCCGAGGCGCTCCGCCCGGGCGGGACGCTGCTGCTCATCGCCCACGACAGCAGCAACCTCACCGAAGGCGTCGGCGGACCCCAGGACCCCGCAGTCCTGTACACCGCCGACGACGCGCTGCACGACCTACCCGACCTGGCATCTTTCGACGTTCAACGCGCCGAACGCGTCAGCCGGCCCTCGATCGTCGACGGAACCGAACGTACCGCCTGGGACGCGCTGCTGCGCCTGCGCCGGACCCGCTGAGCCGACCATTTCCTAAAACCCTCTCGCCGCGAAGGAGAACCATGGACTACGAACGCAGCATCACCGTGCCGATGCCCTACGAGCAGGCCGTCACCGAAACCCGAGCGGCGCTCGGCGAGCAGGGATTCGGCGTCCTCACCGAGATCGACGTCCAAGCCACCCTGCGCGACAAGCGCGGCGTCGAGATGGAGGACTACCTCATCCTCGGCGCGTGCAACCCCGACCTGGCCCACCAGGCACTCGAGATCGACCGCAGCATCGGCGTTCTACTCCCGTGCAATGTCGTCATCAGCAGCCACGACGGGCAAACCAAGATCCAGATCTTGAACCCCGAACTGATGGCCTCCGTCACAGGCTTGCCGCAGCTGCAACCCATCGCCGACGAAGCCACCCGCCGGCTGCAAGCCGTGTTAAGCGCCCTGTCCGCAGCCCGCTAACCGGCTGCCCCGCCGCGCCCGTCCCGCGAGGACGCGCCGCGTCAGTAGTCGAACGCGCGCTGGTGTGCCCCACCCATCCAGCACCGCGACCCCACCCGAGCAACGATTGACCTGAAAGGCAAGCGGCAAAACCACCTGGCGAGGCTGCGGCCAACACGTCGACGCCGTCATGGCCAACGTCCCCGCCGCAAACCGCTGCACGTGCGAACGCGCTCAGCGCAAATCATGTGCACGCAGACTCTTCACACGCTGAAACGTCAGCGCAGCCGCAACCTGGCTGGCGCAGGTACTGTCCCACCATCCGAACCTTGGGTTCTCGCGGTGATCGCAACACCCGATTGATTTGCGGTGTTGATCATCCGGTTCGCTAATAACATGATCGCCGAGAACGTGAAGATCTTCCGGTCCGAGCTGCAGCGTAGCGAGTTCATCGGCGACGCCGCGGTTGCGGCAGGGACGTATCACAAGCAGGGCACGACCTCCTGGTTGCGTTGACAGTCAGAATCCACGGTTCGTTCTGTGGGGCGCCCTTGGAGAGGTGAAGACGGCTTACTGCTCGCTGTCGAGCATGGCCATCAGTGAGGGAGCGTATCGATCGCCGGCTGCCGCAGATCGGGGCACGGCTTGTTCGATGTCGGCTAGGTCGGTCTTGCTGAGTTCGAGATGTGCTGCGGCGAGGGTGTCGGCGATGCACTCAGGACTGCCCGCGCCGACGACAGCGACAACGTCACCTTCAGCGGCGCCTTGAGCCAGGACCCAGGCGATGGCCAAGTGCGCGACCGACGCGCCGCAGCGGGCAGCGATGGGCTGCAGTCGGGCGGCGAGGGCGAGGTTAACGCTCCGGTTGTCGCCGTGCAGACGCGGCAGGTGCGGGGGCGCGCCCGCGTCATCGGTGTCCAGCCGTCCGGTTAGCAGCCCGTGGCTGAGGACGCCGTAGGCGGTGATCCCGATCCCGAGCTCCCGGCAGGTGGGGATGATCGTCTCTTCTGGCTCGCGGCTGAACAACGAGTACTCGATCTGGACGTCGCTGATCGGGTGCACGGCATGGGCCCGGCGGATGGTCTGGGCGCTGACCTCAGACAGGCCGATGGCGCGGACGTAGCCGGCCTGAACGAGCTCGGCGATCGCGCCGACCGTCTCCTCGATGGGAACGCTGGGGTCAAGCCGGGCCGGGCGGTAGATGTCGACGTAGTCGGTGCGCAGGCGCTGCAAGGAGTAGGCGAGGAACGTCTTCAGGGTTGCGGGGCGGCAATCGGTTCCGAGAATGGCGCCGGAGGGGTCTCGAAGACTACCGAACTTGTCGCTCAGCAGATACCGGTTACGGGGAACACTGGCCAGAGCGTGAGCGATCAGGGACTCGTTGTGCCCCAGACCGTAAAAGTCGGCAGTGTCGATGAGATCGACGCCCTGGTCTACGGCGGCGCGGATCGTCCCTGCCGCGACTTCTTCGTCGGCGCCCGCGCCGGTGAGCCCCGACATGGAACTGCATCCTAGCGCGACGGCGGCGACCATCGGACCGGTCTTGCCCAGCGTGCGTTGCGGGACCGAACGGGTGTCGTCATTCATGCCCCCAGCGTGCCACCCCCACAAAGCGCCGGAGAGAGTCGGCGGTTCCGGCAGCGCTAGGCAGCACGGCACCCGCTTCTACGGCTGCTCCGGGCCAGGTGGACGCCCGACCGTTCGCTGTTGCGAGCCCTCCGGCTCACCGTGCCCGGGTCCCGGCCCCGCCGCCGGCGCATGACGAGCGCGTCGATTGCCGGCTGCTGGCCTCTGCGACGGTCAAATCTCCCTCCCAAAGCCCTGCCTCGGAGCGGCCTTCAGGTGAGAACGGCCGGTCGGGAGTGGGCAGCATTGGCTTTTCGAACATGGCCGGCGCCCCTCGCCCCGCTGGTGCGCGCGCCCGGTGGTCAAGCCCGGACCGCAACGCCGGTGCGGCGCGAGCTTCGACGGGCACGGCAGGTCGTGGGCTCACCCGGATCGTGTGCCCCTCGCGGGCGGTTGACGTCGCCGAGGCTCTCCGCGTACGGCGTTTCCCCGACCACCACTGCACGACCGGGTCGCGCCCGTGTGGGACAGGCCGCGGCCCGGTCGCGCTGAAGGTGTGACGGTCCGTCGTGTGTGTTCTTGGAGTCGGTCAGTAAGTCACGCCGTTGGAGTAGAAGGCGACGTCGCTTGGGCCCTGGAAGGTGGGTGTGACGGGCGCGCCGACACCGTTGATGACGTGGTCGATTGTTCCGGCCTTGTTCAGCGAGATGGTGAGCATGTCGTGCATCGCGACGCCGGGCGTGTTCGGCACCTCGAAGCCGTTCGCCGAGTGCAGCGACGGGTTAACGTTGGTGTAGATGTAGCTGCCCAGACCGTAGGCGGTGTGGGTCTTCACCGAGTCAGCGACCTTGTATCCGGGGTAGCCGGGCTCGCCGTCGTGGCTCCATGCTGCCTGGTCCGGGGCGTCGTAGGGCAGTTCGTTCTGGAAGAAGATGGTCTCTCCGCGCTCACCGTTCCAGAGGACGTTGTACTTTTGGTAGTGCTCGGCGAACAGGCCGGTCGCGGTGACGTCATCGCCGTTGATCACGACTCCGTTGTCGGCGGTGTTCACCGTCCAGCCGACGTCGTTGGGGTTCTGGGCGTGGTCGGCGCGCCAGGACCAGATGTCATCCAGGATCGTGTGATCACTGTTGACGACTAGGCCGTTGACGACCCGTCCGACGTGCGCACCGCCGACGCGGAAGAAGACGTCCTGCAGGGCGTGCGGGTTGCCAGGGCTCGAGGCGTGCGGGTTGCCATTTTTCTCATCTCCGTGGCGTCGGTCTTCGCGGCGGTAGCCGCCGACCTGCAGCAGTGCTGGAGACTTCTTCGCGCCGGCGTCGAAGATAATCCCTGCGACGTCGATGCCGGGCACGTCGGCCGTGGTCATGCCGATGTTGCCTGCGTCTGGCTCGATGGTCGCAAGGCCCAGGCCGAGCACCACGGTGTCAGCACGCTTGACGTTGATCGACCGGTCGGTGTGGTAGACGCCGGGCGTGAGCAGCAGGTTCTTTCCGTGCGCCAGTGCGGAGTTGATCTTGGCGATGGAGTCGCCGGGCTTTGCGACGTAGAAGCCGCTGAGCGGCAAGGAGCGACCAGGAGTCTGACCGGCCTGCCAGGTGGTGCCCTTGGAATTGGTCTGCGCCGAGGGGACGAAGACCTGGTAAGAACCGTGGGCGTCGACGTACAGGTACGGCTTCTCCCGCGAGACCGGAGTGGTGGCCAGAGTGGTGTAGGGCTGGGCGGCTGACCCGTTGGCGTTCTTCGTACCGAAGCTTTGTGCCGGAGCTCCGATATCGCCGGAGAAGACCTGGTTCCAGACGCCGTTGCTCCAGCCGCCCATCGCACTGTTGCGGACGTAGAACTGCTGCTGGCTGCCGTTGACCGGCGTGTCTGCGCCGAAGGAGGTGTCTGCCACGAAGCCGCCGCTGGCATAGGAGGGCCCAGTGCAGTAGTCCATGAACGTCGTGTGGCCGGTGACGTCCACTCGCCGCATCGGCGCGGCCTGCGAGACGGCCCAGAACTCGGTGTTGGCGTAGCAACCGTTGCTGCTGCCATTGCCACCCGGGCCGGTGACTGCGATGTGCAGGTTGGACAGCGAACGCCAGAAGTTGTCCAGCGCGGTGCCATCGCCCTGGTTATAAACGTCAATTGAGCCGTTGATCGTAACGTCATCGGGGTTCTGGCCTAGCCCGGCGACCTCGGTGTAGAAGCCGACCTGGAAGTTCAGCGGCTGCGCCACACTTCCGTAGGTGCCAGGCTTGAACAGCAGTGCGTAGCGCTGGGTGCCGAACTGGTTGGAGATTTGCTGGTTGGCGATCGCGTCGATTCTGGCCTGGATGTCAGCGGTCGGCATGCTGGGGTCGAAGACAATCACATTGGGGCCGAGAACGGCTGCCGCGCTTGGTGGCGGTCCGGCCTGCCCGCCGTGGCCCGGTGCTGCTGTGGCGACCCCAGCGGTGCCGGCGGTGACCAGGGCTGCGGAGGCGACACATACCGCCGCGTGTGCGAGGGTGGGTCGCAGGGTTCGAAGTCGGGTGGGGGTCGAATTACGACCTGGTGCCGTGAAAATCACAGACAAACTCCTATCAGGCAGGACTCGGGGCCCAACCGTATACCTCCGGGTGCCGATAACCGCCCGTGAGCGAGAGGGAAATGGTTGGGTCGCCAATAAGCTGGCTGGGGCCTGCGGTAGCTCGGCGGTCAGGTTTCCGGCGGTGAGGGTGGCGTCGGGTTAGGGCGCGCTGGTGTCACTGACAGGGGCCCGGTGCTGCGGGCCGTCGCGACAGAACGCCTCGTCCCTGAACAGTGGTCAGCGGCCGCAGAGGACCGCTTGCAGATCGGCGTGGACGATCCCGCTGTCCATGGTCACCGGAGTGGGTCGCCGATACTCCAGCAGGCAGCGCTTCGGCACCCACCGCATCGGTGGCTCTCACCGGGCCACTGCGATTCCGGCCCTCTCAGCTTCGGCACGGCAGCTGACCGTACTCGCCAGGATCGTGACCGTTAGCCGGCCACGGCATGCCTTAGACACAGAAGATAACCGAACGGCAACTGCGGCCAAATCACCTGCGTGAGCTAGCACGTGGACATTCTTGTTGACACCGAGGAACGGCCGCCCTCCCGTCGTTGGCCGACTAGCGATAACGATCTCTTCGCTAGTTAGATGTGATGTCCAACCATCATGACTACGCCGCTGCGCCGCTCATCGGCTTCACCTGTCGGTGCCCGCGATGAGCCGCACCTCGGCCGCATCCGGCGGGTCATCGGCGACTCGATCTTGGTGCGTAGGGGCGATGGCATGACCCCAGCTGGTTGATCCAGCTGGATCACTTCACGGGGTCCTGCCACCGCCGCCTGCGTAAACACCCGTTCGGCACGCTGCAGCACGCCTAGCTGGCAGGGCGGCCTGGGCATGTCCTCAACAACGCCGTCTACCGGCTGCATTTACCCGAGGCCGGGACCGACCCCTTCGCCAACCTCGGCAAGCCCGGACACGAGGCCGAGACTCGCGAGATACTGCGCCTCGCCGGAGGCTCCAAAGACGCCGATGACGGGACCTGACATGAGCGGTGCGGCGGCGAGGTGAACTGTTAATTGCCGGCGCTCGATTGCCGGACAAGTAATCGTGGCTTCCTGAGCGACAGTTGTCAGGTCTCCGTGGCGCAGCTATCCGTTGCGATGTTTGGACCTGATCGCGGCCAGTGCGGTGAGGGCGGTGTCGTCGGTTTCGGCGAGGGTGTGGAGGTATTTCTCGGTGGTGATGATGCTGCCGTGCCCGAGTCGTTCTTTGACGGTTTGCAGGTCGGCGCCGCCGGCCAGGAGCCAGGATGCGTGGGCGTGGCGCAGGTCGTGGGTGCGGACGCGGATGCCGATGCCGGCGGTGTCGAGGGCGGGTTTCCAGATGTGGTCGCGGAACCAGGAGCGTGGGATGTGTCCGTCGGTGGTGAGGGTGCGGTTGCGGGTGGTCCGGGGTGCGGCGTGTTGGTCTTTGCCGGCGGCGCGCCGTTCGGCGCGGTAGGTGGCGTAGGCGCCGCGGCAGTGTTCGCATGTGCAGCCGCCGGGGTTGTAGCCGGTGAGGGTGCCGTGCCGGTATCGCCGACCGGCGGCGTTGGGTTCGGTGAGCCCGAGGTCGACCGGCTCAGTCACAACCTGCAATTGCGACGGCTCGGCCGGGAGCAGGAGCAGCGTCGGAGTGAACAACAGGTCACCCGGACCGAGTCCGTGCTCGACGATGTGGGTCTGGAGTTGGTCGGCGATAGGGGCGGCGAGTTTGATGCGGCGGTGTTCGCGGTCTTTGGGGTAGTCCTTGATCAGGAACCGGCCGCCGGTGGGGTGGAACTTAGCTACGAGTTCGACGGCGACGCGGCTGACGGTCAGCATCCGCGTCCTGTGGTTCAGGTCGGCGGGGTGGAGCTCGATGAGTTCGGCCCAGCGCAGCCCGGACTCGATCAGCACCTCGGCCATCAGCCGGGCGGTGTCACTGGGCAGGGCGGTGTAGAGCTGGTCGAATTGGTCCGGGGTGATGATCGTGCGCAGCTTCTTCGCGACTGGCGGCGTCTTGACTCCGCGGCAGGGATGCAGCCGGGTGATCTGGTCGTTGAACGCGGTCGTGAAGACGGCGGACAGGATGGTGTGGCACTGCCGGATCACGGTGGGTGAGGCGCCGGCGGCTTTGAGGTCGGAGACCCATTCGCGCACGTCAGCGGGTTGGATCTCGTTGATCCGCATGCCCCCAAAAACCGGCAGGATGTGCTTGTTCAGGTAGTAGGTGTAGGTCTCCCTAGTGCGGGCTTCCATCTCATGATGCGGCAACCACACGTCCTCGACGTAGCGGAGGAACCGCTGCCGCGTCCGGCGGGTGTCGGTACCCCGCCCGTCGACCTGTCGATCCTCGGCCCGCTGCCACGCCCGGGTGGCCTCGGCTTCGGTGACGAAGGTGCCCGCGCTACGGCGGTGGCCCTTCACGTCGTCATAGAGTGCTTGGTAGCGAGTACCACTGTTCGTGCCGGGTCGTTCGCGTACGAACCCCACCGCTGTGACCTCGTTCCCTGCCAGTCTTCAAGGGGGTCCGGTCTTGTCACTCATTTGTCACCCGAACTGCCCGTCAGGGGGTGATATCGAGCGACACGAGCCGACACGAAAACCCTTATTACATAGCGATTCTACGGCGAATCAGCCCCCGTTGATATAGTCCACACGGAGTTCGCATCGAGGGGGCCAGGGGTTCGAATCCCCTCAGCTCCACCATCGTTGTCTTATCAAACCTTGGCCAAATTGATAACCGGCCAGGGCTTCGCCTGAATTGTCCCTTCGAACATGCGGCGCAAGCCCCTCGATGACTCTGTATCGATGGAGTTGAGCGCAGCTGCACGCACCTGCGGGTCGAGGAGTGCTGCAAACGGCCCCGCCAGGTCCAAGCGGACGGTGCCGTCTTCATCGACGTAGATCTTGTCGAAGAAGGCAGATGGATAGCTTCGAAGGTGCCACTCCAGGGGTCTTCAATCTTCGGTCAGCTTGGTCGCTACCGATCCTGCAAGACCCGGACCCCAAACACCCCGCTACGCCACGCCGACCAGCTCACCCATGCTTAGAAGAGCCTTACGCCGGTAATCAAGGCGTGGGCATGGTGCAGAGTGTCGATCTGGATGCGCCGGCGGGAACCGCGCCCAACGGTCAGGCGTGTTCCTACACCTGTACTACGTAAGCCTCAACTCAGCCCTGAACGACATGCACGTGCACCTCGTCAGCCCGTGAGTCCGGCGTCGGCGCCCGCGGGCATAACGATTCAGCATCCGGCTCAACATTTCGTGCGCCCCGGTGGCTACTAGTAAACATGGGTACTCGCGATGGCAGATTGGTCGCCGTGGCGTACACCGGGGGTGAGCCTGCTGCGGTTTCCTTCGATGATCTCCTGGCCGTGCACTGGTCGATGTTGGTCCGGGTCGCCGGGCGAGTATCACCGCCCGGCATGCGCGACGACGTCCTACAAGAGGTAGTCACCGGTGCCTGGCGTAGCTGGGACACCTACGACGCGGAACGAGGCAGCGTCCGCTCCTGGCTGATCGCGATCGTGGCCGACCGGGCGCGCCGGGCGTGGCGACGGCACCGCGTGTGGCACCCGCTGTCCGACGACTTGCACGTTGCGCCGGCGGATTCAGAGATCCGTGCCGATGTCGAACGCGCGATCGCGGCGCTGCCGGCTCGGCAGCGCCTGGCCGTGCAGTTGCGTTACTACGTCGACCTGCCGGTGGCCGAGATAGCTGAGGTCATGCGATGTACGGCGGGCACGGTCAGCACAACGTTGCACGATGCCCGTGCGACCCTACGTTCAGCATTGGGAGATGAGTACCGATGAATGGGACCGACCTTGAGAATCTGCTGACCCAGCAGGGTCATGCGTGGCGCAACGAGCAGCCGCCAGACCCGGCGTTCAAGGCCTCAGCCGGAACCGGTGCTCGCAAAAACGGAACCTGGTTACTGCCACTGATCGCGGCGGCGGTCGTCGTGATCGGTACCGTGGGCACCACCGTCGTCATCCGCGGCGAGCATCCGCGGCGAGCGGAAGATTCTTCGGCCACAACCTCGACGAATGTCGGTTGGGCTGTACGCCTGGCGGGTCCGAGCCAATCACCGTCGTTCTATTCCGGGCCGGTCGCCTCGGTGACGGCTACGGCCGCGAACCTGCCCTCGTGTGACAGCGACTTCGATACTCGCTTCGTCCCCGATGGCCAGGGAGGGACGGTGGTGTTGAGCTACCGCGGTTCCGCCGACTGTGCATTACCGGAAGTCACCCCGACCGCACAGCTGCTCGACTCCGGCGGCACGGTACTGGCTAGTGGAGGAGAGTCACTGGCGATCGGACGCACAGGTGTACAACCGATCGCCGCAAGCCAGGTGGTACTGGTGCCGGTACGGGCGTGTGGACCTCCCGGTGCCAGCCTCAGACTTCGTTTTAGCGACGGCGAGAGCACAAATACGCCACTGCCAGCAGGACTGGCCTGCACCGATGGAAGTTCGGCCGGCGTCGGAGTCACCCATCAACGGAGCGCGGCCGGGGGAAGCCTTGGATCACTGGTGCAGACGATCAGCGCACCAACCTCGGTCCCCGCTGGTCAGACCCTGAGCTTCCGCGTGACGCTGACCAACTCGACCGACTCCGCCGTGCCGCTAAGTCCATGTCCGTCCTTTGCCGTCGCGCTGGAGGACGTACTCTCCCTGCCCGACCCCAAGGCCGTCAGTAGCAGCGGACAACTCAACTGCGCCGCCAGTCCGGCCAGCGTGGCGGCGCACGCCAGCATCACCTATGACATGCAACTAGACACGGCCGCGACACCAACCGGTCCCCGTCGGCTGGTCTGGACTTGGCTGGGCGACTGGCCTTCGGATGGCTTCGCCGGCTACCCCACCGTGACAAAAGTCCGGTGATTTGGCTTCCGCCGCGGCCCCGGCAGACCGATGGTTGAGGATCTTGAGAAGAAGGCAAGACTGCAGGGGTGCCCAAAGTTCAGAGGTCGAACACCTACTGCCCGGTGCGTCCCTGCGGGTGACCAAGCCGTCGGCTGGCCGTGCTGTCCGCAGCGTACGCCGGCCCCTCGCTACGAACGGCAACAGTGAAGGTCAACCGGTCGCAGCACGCGCTGGCCTACTGTAGCTGCGATTACCGGCGCACCATGCTGCGGTATTGCATCTGTCGAGCCTGATCCGTCCGAAGGCGTCTGGCCGCGGGTCGAGGTGTCGGAGTCGGCGGAAACCGACAACAAGGGCCGGCTCAGACGAAACGTCGCTGGTCCCTTGTTCTCGAGAGCAACCTGAACCAGCCCGGTCACGAACGTCTCCTACCGCTACGAGAACGGCGACGGCCAGCCCGAGGAGAGCTTCGACCTATGGGCGGAGCGGGCCGAGTCGGTCGACATCTTGCCTCCGCACAGCTCTGTCAGATTCCAACTTCTGCAGTCGATGGGGTCCGCCGGATCCGCAATGTGTGTCGTTACCTGGACCGACCCGCGTGGTGTCGAACGCGAGACTCGAGCTTCCGTTCGCACCCTCGTCGTCCGCGACCGGGACGAGGCCGTGCTGCACCCGCCGCCTTCCAGGCCCTTGATCGACTGTCGACGGGTGGGTGTGAAGGAGGGTGGGACGCGGTTGTCCGCTGGTCTTCATTGCGCAAATTCCTTGTCACGGTGATGACGGCATGGGTGCCGCAGCGGTGAGAAGAGGCCTACGGGAGAATGCCGTCTACGCCTCCCTACCCGGAGCCCGACGTGTCGAACGCAGCGCGGAATCGGCTCAGGGCGGTCGCCGAGTCCTGAGCCGCCCAGCCTTCCAGGGCGACGACGCCGGTGTAACCGAGCGCGCTCAAGGCCGCTGCGACAGCGGGGTAGTGGATCTCCCCGGTCCCGGGCTCGCACCGTCCGGGCACGTCGGCGACCTGGATTTCCCCAATGAGCTGCAGGGCCCGCTCAACCAACTGGATGAGGTTTCCCTCACCGATCTGCGCGTGGTATAGGTCCAGGTTGAGTCTGAGGTGGGGGCTTCCCACCGCCTCGACCAGCGCGATGGTGTCCGCGGCGCGGGCGAACGGCGTGCCGGGGTGGTCCACCTCCGTGTTGAGATTCTCCAACGTGAACACTCGCCCGGCGCGCTCCCCGAGGGCGGCCAGCCGTTCGAGCGTGCGCGCGGCGGTCAGCCACATCGCCGGGGTCACGACCTCGCTCGGGACCATCGGCAAGCCGCGACCGTCCAGGCCGGTCCCGTGCACGTTGAGCCGCGGGCAGTCCAGTTGCTCGGCGATGTTGAGCGACTCCTCAGCTGTGCGCAGCAGCTGTTCAGCGCCATCCTCGTCGGCAAGAGTGCCGGTGACGTAGCCGGTCATCGACGAGAAGGTGGCGCCCGTTCGCGCCAGCGCCTCGACGTCCTTGCTCGTCCAGTCCCAGATCTCGACCTCGAAGCCGAGATCAGCGATACGCCGCACTCGCTCCTCGATGGGCAGGTCGAGGAACAGCATCTCGGCTGATGCGGCCAGCCGGTACGCCGTCACTTCTCGACCTCGTCGATCCGCACGGAGCGGCGGCTGCGCACCGACTCAACTGCCGCCAGCGCGATGGCGAGGGCCGCGCGGGCGTCCTCGCCCGAGACCGTTGCAGGGGTACCAGCCCGAACGGCGTCGACGAAGGCGGACAGCTCGCCGACGTAGCTGTCCGGGAAGAGCTCCTGGTCGCTGCGTACGGTCTCGACCAGACGACCGGCTGACCCCGAAAAAGTCATGCCGCTGCGGCGACCGTCCCCCATGGCCACCATGCCGCTGGAGCCGAGCACCTCTCCCCGGACGTCGTACCCGTACGCGGCTTCGAAACTCGCCTCGGCAACGGCCATCGCGCCGTTGTCGAAGCGGACGAGGACGACGGAGGTGTCCAGCAGTCCGCGATCCCGCCACGTCGGCTCCACCAGTGCATCGGCGGTCGCGTACACGTCGACGGCCTCAGCTCCGGGGTTGAGGAAGCGCAGGGTGTCGAAGTCGTGGATGAGCGTTTCGAGGAAGATAGTGTCCGGGAGGACCCGTGCCGGGTCGAAGCCGCCGGGATCGCGGGTCAGCGAGCGCAACTGCCGCGGCGTGCCGAGTGTGCCGGTGTCGATGAGTGCCCGGGCGGCCTGCCAGTCCGCGGCGAACCTACGGTTGAACCCAACCTGCAGGGTCACCCCAGCAGCGCGCGCGGCGTCGATCGCGCGGTCGGCCTCGGGCAGTGTGACCGCCATCGGCTTCTCACAGAACACGTGCTTGCCCGCACCTGTGGCGGCCACGACGAGGTCGGCGTGCGACCGGGCCGGCGTGGCGATCACGACCGCGTCGACCTCGGGGTCCTCCCAGATCTGGGCCACGTCGGTGTACGCGCGCCCGGCGCCTAGCGCAGCGGTCAGTCGCTCGGCCGCTCCGCGTGCCGGGTCGGCCACGGCAACCAGCCGCGCCTGCGGCAGGCGTAGGGCCAACGTCTCCGCATGAAAGGCGCCCATCCGCCCCGATCCGATCAGGGCGACGCCTACGGTGTCCATTGCCATCTCGCTCCTCGCATAGAACGTTCTATATCCCACGAGAGAGTGATGCCTGCCGCTCCTGCAGTCAAGAGGCTGCGTCTAGAACGTTTTAGTTCCCTGTCGACAAACCTGGGGTGACCCAAGGTCGACTGGAGACCACGCCTCAGAGCACCGCCCCTGGCTGCTGCACGGCTCCGCCTCATCGGAGTCCAGTACGTCGTTCTCGACGATCTGGTGTCGTTCCTGCGGCTCGACCGGGCGTGCGGTTGGACCGCGGAGCCAGCGGTACTCGGTGTCGGGGTGGCGAGGGTCGGTCACGCCCGCCTTGTCACACGGGCGAGGCGGTGGTGCTCCGTATGACGAGGCGGGGAGGCACGATGAGTTCCCGGTGGCCCACCACTGCGCCGTCGAGTCGGTCGGCCACCCGGCCGACCGCGAGCGAGGCCATCTCATCGGCGTCCTGAGCGACCGTCGTGAGCTGGATCGAGGAAAGGGCTGCCACTCGGCTGTCGTCGTAGCCGATGACGCTGATCTCCTCGGGCACGGACAGTCGGCTCCGGTGGAGGACGTCCATGACCGCGACCGCACAGCGGTCGTTGAAGACGGTCACGGCGCTGGGCAGAGGTCCCTTGAGCAACTCTCCCGCGGCGTGAGCTGCGTCGTCCTCGCCGGGGCCACCTCGGATGATGTGCTGATCTTCACTGAGTCCATGGTGCGTCATCGCGGCCGAGAACCCACGTCTCCGCTGCGCCGCTCCGGGCGCTCGGCCACCGTCGATGTGAGTGATCCGACGGTGACCGAGGCTCACCAGATGATCGACGGCCTGGCGCTGCCCGGCGTCGTCCGTCGTCCGGACGACGTGGACCCCGGCCGCGCGCACCGGTCGAGCCACCACGACGACAGGCAGCCGGGTGGCCAGCTCGGCCAGCCGCGCGGTCGGGGACCGGGGGCCCAGCAGGATGATGGCCTCGCAACGATCCTGCAGTAGTGAGGCCATGGCCCGTTCTTCGTCGCGGACCGGTGTCACCGCGCTGAGAGTCAGTTCGTACTGCAGGAGTTCGCCGGCTGCGTACAAGCCGCCGAGGAGATCGCCATGAAAGTCCTGCCGGACGTCGAACACCACTCCTAGCAGCCGGCTCCGCGTACTACGGAGCAGCCGGGCTCGGGCGTCGGGCCGGTACCCCAGTTCATCAGCAGCACGACACACCCGCTCCCGGGTCGCCGGGCTGGCGCCCGGGGCCTCGCGCATGACGATGGACACCAGGGCGGTCGAGACACCGGTAAGAGCCGCGACGTCTGCAAGGGTCGGCCGCCGGTCACGGGGCGGTGATGCCATGGCGGGAGCCTATCGAAGGCTTGAACGTCCCGACGCCTGGTCCGAGGAGGAACTGGTGACATCCGTGCTCACGTTCGACGCCGACCGTTCCAGTCCTACGCCGCTGTACTCGATGTAGCGCAGGCCAAGCCCGGCGCCCGGCGGGTGCGTTGCTTCGCGGGGTGCATGCCGCGTTGCGGCCCGGTGGGTAGCGTCGGCGCGGTGCACAACTCGGTCGAGGTGACCGGAGGTGAGTGGCTCGATGGTGACTTTCCGATGGACGTGGATCTTCGCCTCGACGGAGCGATGCTGACTTCGGACTCCACGTTGCGCTTCCGCGAGCGGGACGAGGTCGAGACGGCCCTGGTCGCACATGGGTATGACTTGGCCGATGTCCGCGCTGCGCCCGACCGGCCCGGACAAGAGTTCGTGTTCTTCGCGCGACGTACCAACTGATGAGCAGAGACGTCCAGTCACCGGCTCCCTATCGGAGATCGCGCATGCTGCCCGCTCAGCGAGCGAGCCACTGCTCGCGTGAGATCGCATACTCGACCTCGCCCAGTTCACTCCCGGAGATGGGCTCCTCCCAGTCGGTGTGGAACGTCCGAACGTGCTGCATGCCGACGGCGGCCATCGTCGCGCGCGAGCCTGCATTGAGCGTCATCGTCTCAGCGAAGATTCGGACCAGCCCGAGGTCCTCGAACCCGTGCCGGATCAGCTCACGCGCACCTTCGCTGGCGAAGCCGTTGCGCCAGTGGCGGCGCAAGATCCGGTAGCCGAGTTCGGCCTGCCCTTCGACCGGACCCTGGTCGGCGCGCTCCGGCGGCTCGAGGATCCACCAGCCGACGAACTCGCCATCGACGAACCCGGCCCAGAAGCCAAGTCCTGGCACCCGCCCCGCGACCGCGAGACGACTGCGGTGCAGCCGTTCGACCTCCTCGCGCGCCCGAGCCCGACCGTTGCCCAGGTAGCGCATCACCTCAGGATCAGAGTCAAGCTCGACCTCGTACTCCAAGTGCCCGTCCGACAACGGGACGAGCTGGATCCGGCCCGTGAAAAGCGACGCCTGGCACATGGCTCTATCCTCGCGCACCCGCCCGGCGATCCTCGCCGGTTGGCGATCACCGCAAGAACCCAAGGATCGTCAAGCGGGACTACCAGGCGGGTCGGCGGCTTTGCCGGTTCCTCACGACTACGGTTCTGACGACCCCGTGAGGAGCGACCCAGTGGCTGAACCAGACGCAGTGATGGTCCGTATCGGCGAGGGGATCGCGCTGCGTGAACAAGGCGAGCGCGTCGCGGCGCGCGATCTATTCGCGCAGGTGTGGACTGAGATCAGCGGCGAGGACGGCGACCCATTCCACGTCTGTGCACTCGCTCATTCGATGGCTGACGTGCAGGACGACGTGCACGAGGAACTGCTATGGGACCTGAGAGCGCTGGCCGCAGCTGATCTGCTCACCGACGAGCGCGCCGCGCGCGGCGGCGTGGCTGGCCAGGTCGACGGCTTCTATCCCTCGCTGCGCCTCAACCTTGCCGAGTGTTACCGCAAGCTCGGCGAGGTTGACTCGGCGCGTACCATCTTGACCGAGGCCGTGCCTCGATCGACGCCCTCGGCAACGACGGTTACGCCCAGATGATCACGGCTGGCTTGGATAGGCTTGCGGACAGACTGGCCTGACCGCAGGGCGCTTCCCTTGCGCCGATCGACCGATTGGCGCCTGCGCCACGTCGCCGTAGGAGGTTCCGCCAGCGGTACAAACCAATGTCGCCTGGCCGGTGCGCGCATCATCATCAACGACGTATTCCTCAGCGGCGCCGCGTCGCAGGAGCGCACCCGCATGCACCTGGTGGGCCTGGAGGTGCTGTGGGTTGGGGTGCGCTGCGATCCGGTGATTGCCGCGGACAGGGAGATCGCCCGACGACCGGGTGGCCGGCATGGCGGTCTCGCAGGCCGAGATCGGGCACCAGGGTGTCGTTTACGACCTGGAGGTGGACACCAGCCACACCGAGTCCCTGGACTGTGCCCGCACGATCGCCGCGCGCGTCGTCCAATGACGATCGTCTGCGGACACGGCAACGAGGGCGAGCTCGCCGACGGCGGCTAACCCGCGCACGTGTCACAAGCGGATCGTCCAACGGTACGAGGCGCACGCGCAGCTATCGTGGGGGCATGCCAGCACCGGACCGCTCAGGTGACCCGGCCGACGGGCGCGAGGTGGCGGTCGGGGTCCGGGCGACGTATGACGCGGTCGCCCGCGAGTACGACCGGCAGCTCGGCGACGAGCTCGACGGCAAGCCGCTGGACCGCGCTCTGCTCACGGGGTTCGTCGAGATGGTCGGGTCGGGCAGGATCGCCGACGTAGGGTGCGGGCCAGGGCAGGTGACCCGTTTCCTTGCCGATCAGCGGGCGGACGTGCTCGGGATCGACCTGTCGCCGGGCATGATCACAATCGCCCGAACCCGGTCACCGAAGCTGGAGTTCACGGTGGGCTCCATGCTGCGGCTTCCGGTTCCCGACGGCACGTGGGCAGGCATCGTGGCCCTGTACTCAATCATCCATCTGACTGAGGATGAGCGGGCGATCGCCTGTCGCGAGTTTGCGCGGGTGCTGCGCCCCGGTGGCTGGCTGCTGGTCGCCTTTCACGTGGACAGCCAGCAGTTCACCATCGGCGAAGTCAACCGCCTCACGACATGGTTCGGGCAGCAGGTCGAGATCGACGGCTACTTCATCGACCCCGATCAGGTAGTCGCCCAGCTACAGACCGCCGGGTTTGCGCTCACGGCCAAAGTTGAACGACTGCCCGTTCCTGAGGTCGAGTACCCAAGTAGACGTTGCTACCTGCTCGCGCGGCGGCGCTGACCGATAGCCGATCGGTCAGCGGTGTCAGACCCAGACGCCGGGTTCGGTGAGGACGCCGTTGTCAGCGGCTCGGTCGACGTGCAGCGGGGCGAGCGCCTCGGGAATTACGTAGGCGCCGATGCCGGGCCGGACGAGCCGCTCCCACTGCTGCACGGTGCCGGTGAACGCCTGCGACGCCGGACTCGTGCCCAGACCGTCGCGCCCATGCGCAGGTGAGTCCACAGCCAGGCGTCGAACGCCGTGCCGGCCGGCCGGGTCCAGGTCGCGTAGTCCTCAATCGGGGTGAGCGGATAGGCGGCTTTGCCGGCGGGACGCAGCGGGCCGCTCCGGTTCCGGCGCGGTCGGGTCGGACCTGCGCGGCGCAGATGACGAGGGTGTCGGCGGCGGCGCAGGCGTCGTAGTCATGCAATCCACGGGCCAGGCTGTCCGAGTAGCCGCCGGGCAGGTCGTCGACGGCACCGTCCCAGCGCAGCGGCACTCCCCAGCAGGCGGCGGCGAGCTGGTCGCCGGCTCGGCGTCAATGAATGCTGGCCAGCCGCCCGCGAACAGCGCCGCCAATTGCTCCGCGGACCGAGGACGGGCATGCATCGGCTCCGCGATCTGCTCCGGGAGATCACGCTCCAACTCTCGTCTGTTTCAGAAGTGGATGGCTTCAGCGAGGCGGCCGTCTTCACAGATGCTTGATCATCGCCGTCCGGGACCACGCGTCCAGCCCAAGGAACGCTTCGTGTCGGCGGATGGCCGCGAGCTCCGGCGCGAGGTCGGCGGCAGGCAGGTCACGCCAGCCGAGCCTGCGGTAGTAAGGGCCGTTCCACGGGACGTCGACGAACGTGGTCAGCGTCATGGCTGAGGAGCCCCGTTCACGCCCCCATTGCTCGGCTGCGGCTATGAGCGCTCGGCCGAGTCCTCGGCCGGCGCACGTGGGATCTACTGACACCTGGTCTAGATGTGCGCGTGCGTCCACCCAGCTGTTGAGGACAAAGGCCAATGCTGAGTCATCGTCCTCGACGGCCACCAACACTCGTCCGTCACGGACGGCCGGCAGGAGCTGCTCCACGGTGGGCAGATCGCCGTCGGCGTCCGCCGCCATATCGACCTCCCGAAACATCTTGCCAGCGTTCGCCTCGATAGCGATGACGGTCGGAAGATCGACGTTGGCGGCGGGGCGGATCCTCATGTTCACCAGTCAATCAGGACGCCGTCCCGCATGACGAACGGCATGCCGGAACGCAGTCGGCATGGAAGGTCGCGAGTGTGACGGTCCCCTCCTGAGGCACAAGTTGATCGGAGTTGCAGCCGACCCGGATGTGTCACCGCGCGATCGCAGCCTGGTTCGATGTTCACGAGCAGCGGTCCTGACTACGCTCGCGGCCATGAGCACCGCGCGCGGAACCTTCAACATTGTGATGACACCGGGGACGGCCGAAATGGAGGGGGCCGTTAGCCGGTTCGACTTCACGAAAACTTTCTTGGGTGACCTTGAAGCCACCGGAATGGGAGTGATGCTCTCCTGCGGTAATCCGCAGGTCGGAGAAGCGGGTTACGTGGCGATCGAGACTGTTCGCGGTCGCATAGGCGAACGCGAGGGCGGTTTCGCGCTTCAGCAGGTCGGGAGAATGCACCGTGGGTCGCAAACTCTGCACTACGAGGTGGTGCCTGGATCTGGCCGTGGCGCGTTCGACGGCATCGTCGGCACCTTCCACCTGACCATCGAAGAGGACGGGACCCACCGGTACGAGCTGGCGTACGAGCTCTGAACATCTGCTGGCGGCCGGATGAGGATCGTTCATCGGTGCAGGTCAGCGAGCCCAGGGCGGGCTGATGCGGGTGCCGTCAGCGGTGACGGCCTCGAGGCCGGGGGTGGTGGTCACCCAGGCGGTGACGCCGTCGGGTCCTGCGTCGACGCGCAGTTCGCTGTCGCAGGGACGAGGGCGACGTCGCCGGGGTGCAGCATGGTGGTGGTCCCGTCCAAGGTCACGTGCAGTTCGCCGATGAGGACGAGCAGGATCTCTTCCCGGCTGGGGCGGTGCGCGACGCCGCGCAGGTCGGGGGGCACGGTCAGCTGCCAGGCGCAGAGCTGCTCGCTGCCGCGCGAGGGCGCGACGTAGGACCGGAATCGGCTGCCGTGCGTCTCGTACGGCACAGCGTCAGCCTGGTGGAACACGGGCATGGCATCTCCTCGCATGATGGACAAGCGACTTGACCAAATAGTCAGGCTGCTTGTCCAGTATGTCAAGATGGGCTCATGTCCCCCTCCGATCCGGCGACGGCGGCAGCGGTGCTGCGCGTCGCCAGCCAGCTCGTCGAGGGTATCCAGCAGGGTCTCGCGCACCGCGGTTTCGACGACGTGCGGCCGATGCACGGCTTCGCGTTCGCGCGTCTCAGCGGGGCACCGGCGACCGCCTCGGAATTGGCGATGCACCTAGGCGTCACCAAGCAGGCCGCAGCCCAGCTGGTCGACTACCTCGTCGAGCGAGGTTACCTGCGCCGCGACCCCGACCCGACCGACCGCCGAGCCCGGCTGCTTGTTCTGACCGAACACGGTCGGGCGTGCACTGCAGCTGCCGACCAAGCCGCCGCCGACGTCGTGCAGCACTGGCGTGAGCAGCTGCCGGAACGGCAGTTCGAGCAGCTACAGAAGGCGCTACACACAATCGCTGTGCCCGGCCGGCTCCGACCCGCCCGGTAGTCCCGCTTGACGGTCGGCTACCGCGCAGCTGATCTAATTGTCCGTCGGCTTCGCACCGTGGATGGGCGAATGCCGTCTGTCAGATCAGGCTGTGCCAGAGGTCGTGTTCGGTGTACAGGCGCTCGACCTCGTCTAATTCAACCGCGGCGTCTTGGGCCTTGCCAGTGGCGCGTCCGGCGACCCACCAGTCCGCGCCGGGTAGACCGGCGGACAGATAGGCCCGACTTCCGACCTCCTGACGATGGTGGATGGTGCGTGGCTGTGCCAGCACTTCGCGTGGGATGGCTCTCCCACATTCTGATCAGGCCGGTCTCCACGCCGAGGACGACGGCGTCGTACCAGCGCCAAACAACGACCTCGGCATCGCCGGCGCTGTCCCGCCGGCACGAGATGACCCGGGGATACGCGCTCAGTACGGGGCGACGGAAACCGCGTCGCGTACCGAACCGGGTAGAGGCGCCCGTATTTGGCGATCTCGCAGACATCTTCTCGAACACGGACGACGATTCCGGATTCAAGCCGAGCGCCAGCGACGTAGTTCTTCTTTGAGTCTTTGATTTCGAGCGACCTCTCGAAGAGGGCGCCTCCGCGCTGCTGCCGGTCGGTCAGTCAGCTCCACGAGGCGCGGGAACCACCAGGGACATGGGTGTCGCACCTCCTCTCGGTCGAATAAGCGCCAGTCTGCCAGCGCGGCACCGCCGTGTCACGAGGGATCCCATCCGGGCAGGTGCGCCATACGGGACGGTCAAGGTCCTCGCCGCTGTCCACTGCTGGTGGTGGCCAAGCGGCGCTGTGACTTGCAGCGCTATCTGGCGGTGTTCTCGCAGCGCTATTTGGCCCGAGGCCCGGCGTCTCGCAGGGGGATCCCTGGCCGCACGTTCTGGCTGAGAGACTTGTGCCCATGCCGATGACTGTGCGGTTCGAGATCTTCCCCTCCGACCTCGACGCCACAACCGACTTCTACACCCGCGTGCTCGGGTTCAGCCTCGCCGCGGATCAGCGTGAGGATCCCCAGCCGTACCTGGCCGTCCAACGGGACGGTGTCCGTATCGGTGCGGCGGGTCGACAGGACCAAGGACACCGAGGCTCTCGCCGGCCGCCGACCGGCGTGGAGCTCGTCTTCGAGGTCGACGACCTTGTCGATGAACTCGACCGGGTGCAGCGAGCTGGTTGGCCTCTGGTGGAGGACCTGCAAGCACGACCTTGGGGCCTGCGAGACTTCCGTCTGCTCGATCCCAGCGGCTATTACCTACGAATCACCGAGCGGCGAGCTGCTACGCCCGGCGGCCACCACCCACCGTCGCAGTAGCGGATCCTCCTATGACACTGTGCTGAGTGGCGCGGAACCTGATCCGTCGACTAGGTAGCCCGAGTCAGCTTCGACGGACCGTTGCCTGGTGTCCGTCGCTACACCAAGTGGTGATCTCAAGCTCCCCACCACCTGGCGCGACCCTGGTCAGGACGACGGTCTCGATGTCGATGCGGAACCGATGAGGCTCTACCTCTATGGCGTGCCCGGTGATCTTTCCGTCGCCGAGCCAGCTCGCTGGATCTTCGACGGGAGTGTCCTCGGTCGGGCAGTGCAGCGCTAGGCGTGAGTCGCGGCGGAGATCGCCCGCGCGCTTGGCGCCCGGCATCATTTCGAGGTAGATCTCGCCGTCACCGGCGAAGTCGACCTCAGTCCCGCTGATGCGTGGTGACCCGTCACGTCGTATCGATGCCATGGTGGCGTGCTTGCGGATCGCGAAGGTGCGGCGAACGGTCGTGGCGAGTGACGGCGCGTCCGCGGCAAAGTCCCTCCATGAGGTCACGATGGTGAGCATATGCACGAGGGCACGACATCGTCCCGGTTCCCGGGAACCTCGGGTGGGCGATGGAGACGGCGGGTCGGGGTTCAAGTCCCTCTGGCGCCAGCCCGTCGCTGTGTCAGTAGCGGATCGTCCTGCGAGGACGGCGGGCGCATCGCCGAGCGGGTGGAGACCAGTACGTGACCGCTGTGACCGAGGTGGACGTACGGTCGGCTGCGTGGAGGTGCGGGACGTTCCGCTGGCGGACGGGCTCGTGATCAGCTGCCAGCTGTCTGGCGCCCCGGACTCGCCCGCAATGGTGCTGCTCCACGCTCTTGGCGAGCAGGCGGCAACCTGGGACGAGGTGGCAGCGCGGTTCGCGACGCGGTTCCGGATCGTGGCGCTCGACCTGCGTGGCCACGGCGCGAGCACTTGGCATGATCGCCCCCGTGATCCGGCGCCGAACGTCCCGGCAGAATCGTTACCGCCTCCGGTGGCACGCCGAACTCCTGTCCTGCTCCACCGCTGAGGAGCGGCACGGTTGGGGCCACCGTCCACGGCCTGGGGCAGCACCTCGGCAGCGCGGTCGGCGGGCTGACGCGAGTGACCGCCGTCTGAGCGCAGCCGGCGCTTCGATAGGCGATCCTTCATTGGCACGTCGCAGAGGGCACCTAGGCTTCGAGACGTGCCCGGTGACTGCTGTGGCACCCAGCTCTTCGAGGGCTGTCAGTTGGGGGGACCGACGTGATCTCCTTGAGCGACTGTCCCTGGCACCTCGTCGTGTCTGACATGGACGGCACGCTGGTCAGCGGGACCACGGCCCCTTGCTCACCTCAGCGCCTGGATCGGGCACGAACCGAAGATTGAGGGCCTAGATGAGTAATTCCAAGGGGTCGGGCGGCGTGTTGAGTCTCGAGTAAGGGTTGAGGGTGTCCAGGCTGGCGTTGCTTATCCAACGCGAGCAGGAGCTCATCGTGGACGCTGACCTGGACACCCTCGCGACCGCACTCTATGTGCGTGT